>JACKQG010000166.1_pt1 | contig 96327 bp, 96 predicted proteins | sample 8237621 | NCBI WGS metagenome assembly JACKQG01 (sample SAMN15677084, study PRJNA649215) | marine metagenome | biome: marine; feature: Black Sea; material: saline water; isolation source: suspended particulate matter (SPM) from the Black Sea western gyre | collected 2013-06-09/2013-06-10 | depth...
CAAGAGTTCGGTTGAAGCCATCAAAAAGGGAGCCTATGACTATATTACAAAGCCGGTATCAACTACTGATCTTTTGCTTTCGGTTGAAAAAGCCATTAAATTTAAGAGTCTTGAAGAAGAAAATATCAGGCTTAAAAAAGAGTTGCGAGGGCAATACAAATATACGAATCTTGTGGGGACAAGTAATGCCATTAAAAAGATATTCGATCTTATAGAGAAGGTGGCGGATACCGATGGAACGGTCCTCATTAGCGGCGCCAGCGGTACCGGCAAGGAATTGATTGCAAGAGCGATCCATTACAATGGCAGCCGGAGCGATAAACCATTGGTTGTTATTAATTGCGGAGCTGTTCCCGAGGCATTGCTGGAAAGCGAACTTTTTGGCCATGAAAAAGGGGCCTTCACCGGTGCCCACAAAAGCAGAGTCGGGCGATTTGAAATGGCCAACGGCGGCAGCATTTTTTTGGATGAAATCGGGGAAATGAGTCCGGCGCTGCAGGTTAAGTTGCTGCGTGTGTTACAGGAATATAAGTTTGAAAGGGTCGGCGGGACCAAAACCATTCATGTAGATCTTAGGATCATCGCAGCCACGAATATAAACCTAACGACTGCGATCAACAAGGAAAAGTTCCGGGAAGATTTGTATTATCGATTGAATGTTATTCCCATCAAGGTTCCCAGTTTAAAACAAAGAAAATCAGATATTCCACTGCTTATCGATCATTTTTTGAAAAAGTTTCAGAAAGGAAAAGAAAAAAAAATAACAAAAATTTCCCCCGAAGCGCTGGACGTCATGTATGCTTATGACTGGCCTGGCAATGTAAGAGAGCTTGAAAATGTGATTAAGAGGCTCACAATCCTTTGTGATAATCCGGTTGTGGAAATTGGCGACCTTCCTGAAAATATGCAGGAGAGCGACCGATTGACCCAGCCCGTTGAAGAGGTCATTTTAGACAATGAGTTGAACCTTCAAGACGCCGTCCAAAACTATGAAAAAAGGATTATTCTTGAAGCCTTGGAGAAAAGCAATTGGGTCAAATCAAGGGCGGCCAAACTTCTCAATATCAACAGAACAACTCTGGTGGCGAAGATTAAGAAGCAAAATCTGGATGATGTCGCCTCGGCCTAAGCCCGTCCGATCGTATTTTATGTCAAAAAAATGACGGTAAATAACACCTTACCCTGTCTTTGCGCCGCCCGGTCCAACCCTCTCAAATACACTCCTTTTTAAAATACAATTTATTGAATTAAAAAGAATTTTCAACGGACAATTCATTATTTCATCAAGCCGGTTCTGGTAAAATCCTAAGCACCAGCCCATTGGCATAATAATTGCTGTAAAAAGGCGGTATGAAGCGCTATGTTGAAAGATCATTTCTTACGCTGCTTTTCGCATCTATTTTGGTTGTATTTCCAACTAATTTGAATGCCGGCCCGCATTCCTTTACGCCCACGTCAATCCAAGAGGTTATGAGCAGAGTCGTTTCAATTGCCACCCATGAATCCCTATTCGGGACAACCATAAATGTCTTGGGTAATGGCAAGATTCCCACCTATGTGACCGAAACCCAGGATTTGCCGCCCAAGATTGTCGTTGATATTTTATGTACGGCCGAGTCGCTCGAAACCATTACTGTTGCTTCAGAACATTCAAATTTAAAGGGTTTAAGAGTCGGGCATCATCCCCAAAAAATCAGGATGGTATTGGACCTAAAAGCTATTGATATTCCCACCTTTGCGATTAAGTCCGTCGGTAATGAGTTGACGATTTTTCTTAAATCAAGAAAGATAATGGGCGAAAAAGAAGACGATTTTAGTGAAGATCAAAGCGATGCGACCGGTAACGATCTAGCGGTATTGAAGCCGCTTGAAGATATAAAAAGCTCGAATCAAGACCCAGCGATGTCAACACAGCCTAAAGATATAAAGACCGATGAAAATCAGAAAAACACTGAATTGTTAAGCATCCAAAATTCGGCCGCAAAGGAATTCGGTTCGGTATCTTTGGCAACTGTGGGGGGCACGATTCAAGGGCCTCAACAGGATCCAAAACAGGTCGTTCAGGTTAGAGGAAATACGGGAGTCGCCGGTCTCAAGGAAGTGTTTTACGGAAGTAATTTGACTCAAATTGTACCTGATGACGGCCGGAATGACACCGCGCTTCTGATTGAAAGCCTCAATGCCTACGGGGCGCAAAACTGGTCAGGAGCCATCGAAAATTTGACGCTTCTTATCAAAACATATCCGCAGGGAAGATATTCGGAGAAAGCATGTTTTCTCTTGGCAAAGGCAAATGAACAACTCTATTCAACATCGATTTCCGATCATTTTTCCGAAATTAAAAAATATTATGAGGATGCCATTTATAGATTTCCGGCATCCGAATATGGACCGCAGGCCTTCCTTGGAATTGGCAATTTGTTATTTAAAACCGGGAATTATTATGAAGCCTTGGCCTATTATAATTTGGTTATAAAAAAGGCTCCCGGTTCCATTCTCGCTGCTAAGGCCTTGATGCAAAAAGCTGATATTATGCTTCAGAACAAAAGGCAAGAAGAGGCCATGTCTATTTCAGCCGTTTTAGAAGACAGCGTATCCGGGTTCCCGGACATGCCCGTAAAAACCGAAGCTAAACTATTGCGGGCCAAAATACTCTATGAGATGAACAGGTTCCGGGAATCGCTTGATATTTTTTCCGAACTCCAAACAGCTAGTTCTGAAAATAGTTTGCAGTACCCGGCGATTACCCTATACCTTGGCTACAACTATTACCAATTGCAGGATAATCAAAGATCAAGAGAAAACCTGTTAAAATTTTATAATAGTTACCCTGATCGAGAAATGAACCATTTGATCCTGCCCCAGATTGGAGATACCTATCGCAACGAGGGGCGCCATAAGGATGCTGTTAAATTTTATCAGTTGGTGCTTAAACGCTATCCGGAAAAGGAGGGGGCTGCTATCAGTAAGATTCGGCTGGCTGAAGAACAGGAAGAACAGGCCGTCGCATCCGCAAGGGGAATTGCTCCGCCTGTTAACATCCTTGATGAGGATCTGGATAGGGAGGGGGCTGCTATCAGTAAGATTCGGCTGGCTGAAGAACAGGCCGTCGCATCCGTAATGGGAATTGCTCCGCGTATTAACATTCTCGATGAAGATTTGGCTTTAGCTGCTGAGTTTTATAAAGAAATTATTAATAAGCCCGTTGACAAAAAAAATGAAAATCCTCTGACACAACTCGCACTGCTAAAACTTTCAATTATCTATCAAAAAGAAAAAGAGTATGAGAAAAGTCTCAAACACTTGAAGTTGTTGTTTGAAAAATATCCCCAGACATCACTGCGAAAAGAGGGCCTGCAAGCTTTGACGGGGACTATCGATGGATTTTTCAAAGAAGAGCTGAAAGCAAAAAAGTATGGCAGCATCATTAATTTTTACGTGAGCGAAAAAGAGCTGATTTACGAACTAAACGCCCCCGAGGTGTTTATTACAGTTGCCAGAGCATTTATACATCAAAAATTTGAGGATATGGGTACAGAGATGTTTGAAATGGCTGATCCCATGTTGTCCGACGAAGAAAAACCTCCCGATCTTCTGTTTCTGTTAGGACGGTATTTTTATAAGCAGGAGAAGCTCGAAATCGCCCTGGAACGGATTAGTCTTTTCATAGACCGTTATCCCTCTGACAAAAACGTTCCATCTGCTTACCGCTTGAAGGGCAGTATCCTTTTGAAGCTAAAAAAGTATCCACAGGCAGCAGAGATGTTTTCGGCGGCTCTGAGATATCCTGCAGACAAATGCGAGAAGTTAAGCATTTTGATAGACAGGGCCAAGGCGCTTGCAGAGAGTAATCCCGGCAAAGAGGCCTTGGAGGCAACCAAGGAGGCCGATGGTATCAAGAGCGCCTGTATCTCTACCGATTACAGCATCTATCAAGAGATAGGAGATTTATATCTCAATCTTGGCGATACCCAAAGGGCCATTGACCTCTTTAATCAGGCCATCGTGATAGCCAAGGAAAAAGCGGATAAAATTTCGCTGATGCTCAAAGTTGCGCAAGGATATCGGTTACTGGACAAAAAGGAAGAATTTTTGGCCCTTTACGATAAGATCTCTAAACTCAATGATCCATTCTGGAGCAATCTGGCTAAAGAGAAGCTGGAAGAAATGAATTTCAATTGGGAAATGGAAAAAATGAAAGTGGAATGGAAAAGAGGGGAAAAAATTTAAAAGATGCGAAAAAAGAAGCTGTTGCTAGTTGATAATAACACAAACGATAACGCGAATCACATCTATAAGTTTTTTACGGAGTCAGGCTTCGATGTTATCACCACAGACAACGGCCGGACAGCCTTTGAAGAGGTAGTAGGGGATCACTATGACCTGGTCATAACGGAATTGAATTTACCCCAGATCGATGGGCTGGGACTTTTGAAGCGGATAAAAGACATCAAGGAATCATTGCCTGTTATTCTGATTTCAGACAATGCCGGAGTCAAAGAAGCGGTAGCGGCGATGAAGCTGGGAGCCAATGATTTTTTAATAAAACCATTGTCGCTAAAAATGATAGAAATGATTACATCGCGGGTATCCAACGGTTTGGAGCTTGGAGAAAAAGAGAAGCCGAACGGGAAGTTTAGAATAATCACGAAAAATAAGGAAATGAAGCACCTTCTACAAATGGCAAGAGAAGTAGCCGACAGCAGAGCATCTATTTTTATTCAGGGAGAGTCGGGGACAGGTAAAGAACTCTTTGCCAGATATATACATCATTATAGTACTCGGAGGCAAAATACATTTATCGCTATTAACTGTGCAGCGCTGCCGGAAACCTTGCTTGAAAGTGAACTGTTCGGGCACGAAAAAGGTGCCTTCACCGGTGCAATTTCAAGGAAAAAGGGCAAGTTCGAGTTGGCCAATCAAGGGACCTTACTTTTGGATGAGATCAGCGAAATGGATTATCAGCTCCAATCCAAACTTCTAAGGGTGTTGCAGGAAAGGGAGATTGACAGGATCGGCGGTATGGATCCGGTTCCTGTGGACGTCAGATTCATAGCTACCACGAACAGAAATATAGAAGAGCAGATTGCGCAAGGGAAATTCAGGGAAGACCTTTATTATCGCGTGAATGTCATACCGTTCCGCTTGCCTCCCCTGAGAGAAAGAATAGATGATATACCGCTGCTGGCAGATTATTTTATCGAAAAGTACTGCAAAATAGATAAACGGTCTGTCAAAGGTTTGACAGCAGAAGCAATGGCGTCACTGATGCAGTTGCCATGGAAGGGGAATGTCAGAGAGTTTGAAAATATGATCGAGAGGGCGGTTCTCATGTGCCGGGGGGATTTAATAGACGAGAAAACCCTTTTTACAATCAGCGGCAGCCGGCCGACCGAAAATTCAGGATACCGCTTTATGCCGGCATTGTCTTTAAAGGAGATGGAAAGAAGTGTGATTTTTCGCGCTCTTGATCAGACAGATGGAAACAGAACCCATGCAGCTGAAATGTTAGGTATTAGTGTTCGCACTCTGAGGAATAAACTCAATGAATACAAACAAAAAATGGCAACATCCTAATCAATTAAAAGATTTTTAATCACAAAATGTACAAATTTTATCAACAAGAAATAAAAAGGCACGCAAATTGCTATCAACTATCATGAAGACTATTTTTTGACAGGGAAAAGGGGAACAGGATGCCGGATAAAATATCTTTTAGCAAAACATTTCAAGCTCTTGAGCGCGCCATCAGCATAACTCAAAAAAGGCATGCTCTTATAACAAGCAATATCAGCAATATAGATACGTCCGGCTATAAGCCAAAGGACGTTGACTTCAATGCCGCTTTGGAGCGTGCCCTGACATCCGAACATGGGGTTGACTTGGTGCAAACCAATCCGAGCCACATCGCTTTGGAGATGAGCGGGGCCGCGGAGGTTGAAACTATTGAGGAAACGAGCGGGTGGAATGGTTATAACTGGGTCAATATTGATAAGGAGATGACCCGGCTGTCTGAAAACAATTTGATATACAGAACTTCCGTTGAGATTCTTTTGAAAAAGATAGCCATACTGAAAGAAGTTATTAGAGAGGGAGGTCGCTAGAATGAACTTTTTAGTATCACTTGAGACAAGCGCTTCGGGGCTTTATGCTCAGAGGAAACGGATGGATATCATCGCAAGTAACCTTGCCAATATTGATACCACCCGGACAGAAAAGGGCGGACCGTATCGAAGAAAGATGGTAGTGATGAAGTCCATGCCGATGGTTCGTGACTTCCAAAATATACTGAATATGCAGATTGAAGGGGTTCGAATTGAGGACATCGTGGAAGATAAAAGTGACTTTAAAAGGGTCTTTAACCCCAGCCATCCGGATGCGGATCAAGACGGGTATCTGCTTAAACCGAATGTTGATCTGATTGTGGAAACCACGAATATGCTTATGGCCAGGAGGGCGTTTGAGGCCAATCTCGCGGCGATCAAGGCGACCAGACAAATGGCCATTAAGGCGCTTGAAATAGGGAGATAAATCATGAGTGATCTTAGGATCGGAAATCAGCAGCAAGGCGTTATGGTGCGAAATGAAGAAACCAAACAGGAAAGTACATCGGAATTTCGCAAGGTGATTAATGGGACGATTGAAAGGGTAAACAGGTTAGATCAAGAGGCCGACAGATCGATTATGGATCTTTTGAAGGGAAAGGCGGACATTCATGAGAGCATGATCGCCCTCCAAAAGATGGACATATCCATGCGACTGCTTCTTACAATCCGAAACAAAGCTGTGGAGGCTTATAAAGAAATAATGCACATGCAATTTTGATTTCAGCGTTTGTCGTTTAGCACTGGTCATTTGTAATTTGCCAATGACCAATGACCAGTGACCAATGACCAATGACCATAGATTAGAACGCCAGGAAGGAAAGATAACCGTATGAGCGATTCAATCAGTCAATTTTTAAACATCTTAAAGACATTACCCCTCTCGAAACTCATTAGCATGGTTTTGATCCTTGTGCTTGTAGCGACCGGATTTGCGTTTATGTTTTTCTTTGCAAATCAGGAAGATTACCAGGTATTGTATAACAATCTTTCTCAAAAGGATGGAGGAATCATTGTTGCCAAACTGAAGGAAAAAAATATTCCTTACAAAGTCGAGGCCAATGGGACCGTCGTAATGGTCCCGGCGGAAAAAGTCTACGAGTTGCGTTTGGAGCTGGCCGGCGAGGGACTGCCGAAGCAGGGTAATGTAGGTTTTGAAATATTTGATAAAACGGATTTTAGCACTACCAGATTTGTCCAAGAGTTGAATTACCGGAGGGCGCTCCAAGGGGAACTGGCCAGAACCATAAACCAATTTAAAGAGGTCAACGACTCCAGAGTGTTTATTGTTGTTCCGAAAGAGTCTCTTTTTGTCGAAGATAAAAAGCTGTCATCAGCCTCCATACAGTTGGATTTGAGTTCAAACTTGCCGGCAGCCAAGCTTGCCGCGATTGTTCATCTGGTGGCCAACGCGGTTGAAGGTCTTGAAGCCAGTCAGGTTGCGGTTGTGGACACAAAAGGCAGACTGATCTTTAAGGGAGAGGGCGGCGATGAGGCATCTTCGCTATTGAGCAACACCCAGTTGGAATATAAGAAGAATGTTGAAAACGAGATAAAAGAAAATGTTCAAACCATGCTGGAAGGGATTATTGGTGACGGCAGGGCGATCGTCAGAGTCAACGCCGAGATAGATTTCAATAAAATTACTTTAAACCAGGAGGAGTATGACCCCAGTGCAACAGCGGTTAGAAGTATGAGAAACATCGAAGAGTCTGCCAGGGCGGGTGCAGACGGTTCCGATAGCGCTCAGGAAATGGCCAACCAGCGAAGGGGGGTTGTTTCCTCGTTAAGCGGTTCTCAAAATAATATGATGAAAAAAGATACAGCCACCAATTATGAGATCAATAAAACAATCAAAACGATTCTTAAACCGGGCGGAACCATTAAGCGTCTTTCGGTGGCTGCTGTAATTGACGGGATATACGAAGTTGAAAAGCAAAACGATGGAACCATGAAAAATAAATACATCCCAAGAAGTGAAGAAGAATTGAAAAAATTTGAAGAAATTGTAAAGAAGGCCATGGGATATAATGAAGACCGGGAAGACCAGGTTTTGGTTAGCTCCATCTCTTTTGCGGACGGGGCCGCTATGGATATGCCGGCCGAAGCGACGTCCAGTAAGCTGGATATGCTAAAACAAGTGGGGAACTATAAAAAAACAATCATCAATCTTCTATTGGTGTCGCTGGTTTTTTTCTTGGTCATCAGGCCGCTGATGAAAAGCATGAAGAACATGGCCAAAGATATCAGTTCTAAGACCTTAGAACTGGCCAGAGATACGGGTGACTATGCCCAGATTTCGGGTTCATCAGGTGCGAGTAAAAAGGAAAGGATTTTAGAGATAAGTAAAAGCAATCAAGAAAGAGCGCAGCAACTTATTAAAAGCTGGATAGGTGAACAGGAATAATGGCGACAACAAAACTAAATCTCGATAAATTGACCGGGCCCCAGAAAGCGGCCGTCATTTTTCTAACCATGGGCGAAGAATTTACAGCACGGTTCTTTAAAGCCTTGGATGAAAAAAGTATAAAAAGGCTCGGGAAATATATGTCCGAGATAAATTACATTCCTTCCGAAATTGCCCAAAAGGTGATGGATGAATTTCTGGTAAATATTGGAAATGACGTAAACCTGGTCGTTTCCGGACAGGATTTTCTGAAACAGGTTGTCAACAAAACATTGGATAAAGATTCCGCCAGAGAAGTTTTCAAGGATATCGGAGACAAAAGCACAACGGTTCCGTTTAGCGACTTGGCCTTCATAGCATCAGAAAACCTTGTCAGTATCATTCAAGGAGAACATCCCCAGACCATTGCCCTTGTCCTTTCCTATCTTCCGCACGAAAAGGCTGCGGAAATACTTAAATCTTTTTCGGACGAACTAATGGCCGACATTGCATTACGGTTAGTGCAAATCGGCCATGTTGATCTAGAAGTTGTCAGCCAGCTCGATGAGATCATCAGGAAGGATCTTACAAAAATCGGAACAGCAACCAGGAAATTCGACGGCATAGAGACCCTGGCCAACATTTTAAATGAAGTCGACGGGAAAACAGAGGAAACGGTGCTGGGGCATATAGAAAATGAGGACAGCGATTTGGCCGCAATGATCAGACAAAAAATGTTTGTTTTTGAAGATCTTTTACAGATTGAGAACCGATATTTTCGGGATATTTTGCAGAACGTAGACAACCAAATATTATCAAAAGCTTTGAGAACGGCATCTGAAGATATGAAAAAGAAAATATACAATAATTTATCAGAACGGGCTGCGGAAATGCTCAAGGATGATATCGAAGTCATGGGTCCGGTTAAGTTGAGTGAAGTTGAAGCGGCCCAACAGGAGGTTATTAAAACAGCCAAAAGACTCGAGACGGAGGGCAGGATCGTTCTGTCTAAGGGTAAAGAGGATGTCTTTGTATAAAATAGGCCCAAAAAGATGAATGAACCTGATAAAGCTATAAAAAATTACCCCATGGACTCCTTTGAACCCCTTTCTGTAAGTGCCGGAAGGGACGACAGGGAATTTGTGTCTCTGCGGGCTGCAAACCAGACCATGTCGGAATTTATTCCCATTATAACGGGCGTCGAGAATCAACGCTCCGTATTTGTAGATGAAGACAATCAAGAAAGCGATCAAGAAAAGGCAGATCTTCTGGAGCAGGAAGCATATGCAAAAGGATTTGCCCAAGGTGAAAGAGACGGCTTTGAAATGGGTGAGAAAAAGGCCGAAAAAATCGTTGAGAAAATAGAGAGGCTATTTTCTGAGCTGACGCATCTGAAAGACGATATGATCAAGCTGTATGAAAAAGAAATATTAGATCTTATTTTTATCATTGCGGGGAAAATCGTCTACTACCGGACAAGGTCTGAAGAAAGCGGCGTCAAGAACACCATTCTTAAAGCCCTGAAATTAGCGGCTCAAAAGAGTAAAATCGTTGTTCGGGTCAATCCGGAAGATTACGATCTCGTCGAAAAAATGCGGCCGGAACTTTTTACAGAATTCAAGGACGTCAAATCGATAATGATTACTTCAGATCATTCCATTTCCAGAGGAGGTTGTTTTTTAGAGACGCCCGGCGGCGATGTGGATGCTACGATTGAGGCCCAATTGGAAAAGATCTATCAAATCTTGGAACAAACGTTTCTGGAAAATGAAGGCACTTAACAAAAGGATAAAGTGGGATAACTATCTGGAAGCCTTAAGTTCGTGCCAGCCTTATAAATTAGAAGGCAAGATAGTCAAGGTTGCAGGAATTGTGGCCGAGGCCAGCGGACCGGGGCTGAGTGTCGGTAGCCTCTGCAGCATTAAAACATCCGAAGGCCAAAACATCCCGGCTGAAGTGATCGGATTTAACGATCAAAGGGTTATCGTTATGCCCTTTGGTGAAATGCGGGGAATAGAGCCAGGCAGCAGGATTATCGATATAAGTAAAAAACCGACTGTTCCCGTGGGGGAATCCTATTTAAGCCGGGTTATAGATGGACTTGGACGGCCCATCGATAACAAAGGAATGATCAGGCCGGAAAAAGAATACCCCATCTATGGAAATGTTCAAAATCCCATGAAAAGAGAGATCATCCGGGAAGTCATTGATGTTGGTGTGTGTTCGATCAATGCCTTAAATACATTAGGAAAAGGCCAGAGGATTGCTATCATGTCGGGCTCAGGAGTCGGCAAAAGTATTTTGATGGGCATGATAGCCAGAAACACGTCGGCCGATGTGAGCGTCATTGCGCTCATTGGCGAGCGAGGCCGCGAGGTGAGAGAATTTGTAGAAAGAAACCTTGGTGAAGCGGGTCTGAAAAAAGCGGTAGTCGTTGTAGCCACATCTGATTCGCCGGCCTTGGTCAGGATAAGAGGCGCTCATCTGGCGACGACTCTGGCCGAATATTTCAGGGATAAAGGCCTGGATGTTATGCTCATTATGGATTCCATTTCCAGATTCGCCATGTCAATGAGAGAGGTGGGACTGGCTGCCGGAGAGCCGCCTTCAGCAAAAGGTTATACTCCAAGTGTATTTATTCAGATACCAAAGCTACTGGAAAGGGCCGGGACCGTCGAAAAGAAAGGGAGCATTACGGGGATATACAATGTTCTGGTTGAAGGCGATGACATGAATGAACCGATTGCAGATGCGGTTCGGTCAACCGTTGACGGACATATCGTGCTGTCTCGGGATTTGGCCCACAAGGACCATTATCCGGCTGTGGATGTCCTGGCCAGTATCAGCAGGGTTATGAGCGATATTATTGATCGCCGCCATCTTGAAAATGCCCGAAAATTAGTTAAAGTCATGGCTGCTTACAGGGAAGCTGAGGATTTGATTAATATCGGCGCTTATGTGGACGGCAGTGATCCCCAGATAGATTATGCCAAAAAGATGATCGGCAAGATTAACGCCTTTCTCCAGCAGGATACTCATCAAAAGATAACCTTTAAAGAAAGCGTTGACCGCTTGCAAGCATTGTTTGCCTAAAAAGGCGGAATGAACGATGAGGCCATTTAGATTCCGGCTTGATAAGATTCTCGATTACAGAGGTTATCTACTGAAAAGAGCGCAGATAGATCTGTACAATGCTCAAAGTGAGTATAAGAGAAGGCAAAATGAGCTAAAAAGCCTGGCTCAAACGCGAGTAGAGGTCGCGCGGGAATGTATGGATGAAGGTATTAAAGGCATAGATGTCGCCAGATATAAGATTTATCAGGCGTTTCTGCAAAAGCTGGATGATGATCTTGGAAAAGCGCATATTAGGCTCAAAGAGGGAAAAAAGCACCTAGCGGTGAAGGCAGCCCAGTTAAAAAAGGCATCGATGAAGAGAAAGGCCTTGGAAACGCTCAAGGACAGGCAGTATAAAAAATATCAAAAGACCTTGGAAAACGAGGAGCAAAAGGCTTTGGATGAAATTGTTCTTATTGGAAGGGAGCGTAAGATATGAAGTCGTCGACTCGGATTTTTTTTGCCTTGAAGCGTATGAAGCTGTCGACCCAGATTCTGCTGGCTTTTTTGATTACGGTAAAACTTATTTTGGGTGCGGTTGTACTATACCGGGTTGGTTTAGACTCTTTGTTTGTAGGAACCAATGCCATAGCTTCAGAGTTACAAGCGAATTCAAAAGATGCCGTTGCATTGGATGCAAAAGAAATCAAAGAAGAGAAAATCGACATAAATTTTCTAATTATGAAAAAGGCCGCCCTGGAAGAAGAAGAAAAGAGACTCGCTAAGAAAGAGGCCGAACTTATGGTCATTCAGAAGGAGATCAATAATAAGATTGAAAATCTTACTCGATTAAGGAATGAAATCAGATCTGAAATCGCTGCGAAAAATGCGGTTGAGGACCAGAAGCTAAAACATCTTATAAAAGTGTATTCTGCCATGAAGCCGCAGAATGCAGCCGGCTTGATTGAAAAACTGGACAAAAAACTGGCGATCGAACTCCTTTCCAAGATGAAAGGAGAAGACGTCGGGAAAATCCTTTCATATGTAAATATAGAGAAAGCCACTTTAATTAGTGAAGGACTCGCTAAGAGAGAATAAAAAGATAAAAAGCTCGAAGTATGAAATGCGAAATACGAAACAATATCAAATTCAGGGTTAATCCCAATCCATGTCATCTAAGCGCGGGTTTTTATTTTTTGCGGTCTTGCAGGAGGGATTGAAGCAACTGGTTCATTATTTCCTGTTGTTTTAAAATCTCCAGGTTGGTTTCAACCATAAATTTCGTGGCAATGGCAATCTGCTTTAAATGTTCATTCGAAGGATTATTGGTATAGACCTTTGTGCCTACGGAACCTTCATTCTTTAGCGCCTCATAGAAATCCTTGGTCAATTTAATATACACGCCTTCGGGGATCCGAGCGTTAATACCGCCGTCCTGGCTGTATATCACGACCGGTGCACACAGGATGATCCCCAATAAGGATCCCGCCAAAACCCTTCCAAGCTTTCGTCTCAACAGTTGCATGGTTTTATCTCCGATTCTGTACCTTAAAAATTAATTTTGTGCATTTATGCATTTATATGTAAAGATCTATAAACGTTCCCTTTTCCCGGGAGGCGTCAGATCTTCGTTTCACGATTTTATCAAGAATTGCCGTTTCTTGCTGATTTGGGGAGGGGAGGCGCAAGACCGGTTCCTTCCAAAGAGCCGTTTCCTTAGGCAGGTTGACCACCATCAACGGCCAGCTATTATCAACCTTAGTCATTTTCAGTTCCTTTGTTCCTTTGTCTTTTTTATATTAATTTTATAATAAAATATTACATAAATCAAGTTTCGCAATCAAAGTAGGCAATATTTTCCTTTCAGCTTTTAAACCTTAGGTAAATTATTACCCCTATCGAATACATCCCTTTTCAGGTTTTATCATAACCAATTTTAATTTCCTGTATTTATAGGGTAATTTTTAATTGGCACTTTTTGGTACGCCTTTTGCTAATTCAATGAACAAAACTCTAAGGCAGGTAAAGGGAAAATTATGAACCCGATGATCTTGGAACTCATTTCCTCGCTGACAAATTACGAGACAGACCATCCGAACAAGGCCTTAAATTCGGTCAAAGGCAACGATAATTTGTTTTCCGGCATTCTGAAATCCATAAGTTCCGTCCCGGGAAAGTCTTCCCGTGGAACTGATGAGCCTTTGAGGGATGGGCCGGCCTCAGACAAAGACGGATATCATTTATATCTTGAATCGTTTCAAAAGGCACTTCTGACCAGGGGAAAACAATTAAATAAGGTATCTTTAAAACAAAAAGACCTTCCTTTAATGCATACGTTTCTGGTCCATTGTGGTTTTTCCCAGAAGGACGTGGATCGGTTTTTAAAGGAACTGGTGGAAAAAAATCCCGGGGAGGGAATTAATCTTGCCCAATTTTTTCAAAAAATAACCGAGCTTGTTTCTTCAAAAAGCAAGCGTCGGCAAAGCGGTTTCTGGGAACCGTCGGCGATCCCCCACATTGAATCGATATTGAGAAATTTCGGTATGACACCTCAAGCGTCGGATGGTGTTATCGGCGCCGCAAAAGTTGCCGACGGGCGTCTGGCTCCGGCTAAACTGGTTGCAGAATTGAAACACATCAGCCCATCGCTAAAGAAAGAAACTTCAAGTGCAGCCGTTCAAAAGTTGGATAACCAGCTTAAAGACAAACTAATGAGCCTGGGCATTCCTGTCCCTGAAAATAAAGATAGCGGACGGATTTCATTAAAAGATTTCATAACATCGCTGGAGCAGATGATCGGAAAGTCAGCGGCAGAAAAGAAGCTGCCGCCCAAGGTGCAAAACGCCATGAACCAGATAGTGGCCAAGGTTGTTGTATCCGGCGAAAACACTAAAACATTAGTGTCTGTGCCGCTCGAACAAAAGGCCCTATTATCTTCATTAAAGCAGAAAAGCAAGCCTGCTGCCGAAGATATGCAGTCCGCTCCCTTCCGGGAACAGGATAAATCCGTTAACAGGAAAAGTCTGCGGTCAGCGTTAAAGGATAAAGCTAAGCCGGAGAGCAGCGAAAGGTCCTCGGTGTTTGAAAAGGAAAAAGGCAGCATTAATGTAGACAGCGGGCAGCTATCCGCAGAATTTAATAATCCGACCGGGAAGGACGGGCTGGTTCCCGAATTGAAAGGCGGCCCGAATTTCAAACAGTTGATCAAGGAAAACGGTTATGATTTCAAGTCGGAAGCAAAAGCCGTCAACATTTTCCAGCAACATTCTGGTTCCACCCTTTCAGAGGCGGTTCATAGTGCTAAGCAGCATGCAAAACCTTTTCAGGATTATTTACCGGGGTATCTGGTCGATCAGGTTGGAAGGCAGATATCCAAAGCGATGCTTAGGGGTGACCAGGTCATCAGGCTGCAGCTTAAGCCGCCCGAACTGGGAGCTTTGAAGATCGAGATGAACATCAAGGACAACACCTTAAGGCTTGAGATGTTTGCCGAGAAAAGTACCACAAAGGAACTTTTGCTGTCCAATGTCCATGAACTCAGAGAAGCGTTGCGGGGACAGGATGTAAAACTCGAAAAGGTAGATGTTCAGATCGACTATAACTTTGGCCGATCCATGCAGCATTCGAACGCCGGGCTAAAGGAGGGCCAAGGGTGGAATCAGGATTTTAATGCAACCGGTTTGCCGGTAGAAAATCATGCCGGCAGTTCGCAGCCGGAACCGCAACAAATACGAACACGCAATCAATTATTGGATTTAATCGCATAATAAAATCGCTTTGCGATTTTAGGCAACGTTCCGAAAGCGTTCGGGACTTGAAAAAGGAGGAAAGAACCGTGTCAATTGCAGGGATCGGAACAAGTTATGGCGGAGCGTCCAGTGTGGACAGCAAGACATCTTCCAACGGCAATGTCGAAAACCTTGGCATGAATCAATTTTTAACGCTGCTTGTTGCCCAGCTTGAACATCAGGACCCTCTCAACCCGATGAACAGCGCGGATTTTACCGCCCAGCTGGCCCAGTTCGCCAGCGTTGAGCAGCTTTATGGAATGAATGCCAGGCTGAAAAATATTCAGGAAACCCTCGGCAGCCAGGGTAAACAGCAAGATCTGGTCGGATTGATCGGCAAAACCGTTAAGGCCGACGACAATACCATCCTGGTCGAAAATGGGAAGGTACTGTCCGGTTCATACAGCCTTAAAGACGCCGCCAATGCCATCGTCAGGGTTTACAACCGTGCCGGGCAGGAGGTCAGAACACTTTATAACTACCAGAGCAGTATGGGAGAGCACCGTGTGGAGTGGGACGGCAGAAATAATGCCGGCAATCGGGTCGCCGACGGCACCTATACCTTTGAGGTCGTAGCTGTTGATGAAAAAGGCAGAAATGTCGCCGCCGACACCTATGTTTCGGGAGAAGTCACCGGCGTGACCTATGAATACGGCCAGCCCTATCTGATGATCGGGGATAGATTGATCCGTCCCGATGATACGATTGTCGAAATCAGCAAAACAGGAACAGCAGCAAATTAAAGCGCCAAGACCTGATGCAGGCAAGGCTGAATCAGGAAAATAACACCAAGTCACCAAGTCACAAAGGAAATATTTGATTTTTTGTCTGCGCCTGCCCTGTTAAATTTTGAAAAATCGGGGTCGGTTTTTGTTAAAAAGTATTATCGAATATCGTTTAGTAAGCCAAATTTAGAACTATTTAACAGGGTGAACCTTGGTGCCCGAGTGGCAGATTTTAAAAAACAAATAAAACCAACAAAGGAGGCCATAACATGTCACTATCAAGTTCACTTTTCTCAGGCATCAGCGGCCTGAGCACCCTTGGCAATGCCATGCAGATTATCGGCGACAACATTGCCAACGTCAACACCGTCGGATTCAAAAGCAGCACCTTTTCGTTTCAAGATCTTTTAAGCCAGTCCGTTTCCACCCTCTCGGGGACATCCCAGGTGGGCAGAGGTACGGCCCTGGGGGATATTTCTGCATCTTTCGACCAGGGCTCCTTTGAATCCACCAGCAACCCCACGGACCTGGCCATCGGCGGGGACGGATTTTTTGTGTTGAAAGAAACGGGTACCACCAATTTATTTTACTCGCGAGCCGGCAATTTCAGGTTTAATGAAATCGGCAATTTTATCAATCCCCAAGGGTACATCGTCCAGGGGTGGACACTGGACTCAAACGGGACTGATGTGGGCACGATCGACAATATCCAGCTGAGCTCGTTTACCTCGGCGCCCAGCGAAACCAGCAATGTTGAGGTTATCGTCAACCTCAATTCTAACGGAAGTGATAATTCATCAGGAGCGGATACTTCCCTGTATGGCGCCTGGAACGGTACAAGTTCTACCCCCATAGGTACAAGTGCCTACGAATATCAGACCAGCTTGCTGGTATATGATTCGCTGGGAAGCACCCACGACCTGACCTTCTATTTTGACAAGGCCGCTACGGCTTCAACCTATGAATATATCGTTACCTGTAACCCCTCGGAAGACAAGCGCACTTTTGCTGCCACCAAGGAGATAACCGATATCACCTGCGTTGCCGATGTCGCTGCCTCTCTTGATGGCAAATACTTTACGCTTTATGACGATGGCGGTTCGGTTGCTTTCTGGATTGATGTTGATAATTCCGGAACAACCATACCGGCCGGAGCGTCAGCCGCTGCCAGAGACGTAGAAATTACAACCATCACCACGGGTATGACGGCTGCACAAGTCGCCGCCCAAGTTCAAGCTGCCATTGACGCTGATGCCAAATTTAGCGCGACGGCGGCCGATGCCGTGGTAACGGTTACCGACGCCAGTACCGGTGCACGCACAAATGCGTCCGCGGGCACCTCCGGTTTTACAGCAACAGCAACAGCCCAAGGAGGTACGGCTACGAGCCATCCGCTGGAAGGGCTGCTGGCCAGAGGGACTCTCACCTTTGGCACGGACGGATCGATTACCGGAACAACGCTGGATCAAATCAACACCGCCACCGGCGGTGTTACCGTCCAGACAACCTCGGATGTCTCAAACGGTTACTATACTTTTGCGCCCAGCTTCATCTCAGGCAGCAGCGCGACGATTGAGCTTAATTTCGGGCTGCGTTATAACGGCTCGTCCTGGGTCAAAAAGTCGCTTTCAACCTCCCAGTATGCCAGCGGTTCAACCACCACGTTTCAGACTGCCGACGGCTACGGCGCCGGAGATCTTGAGGGTGTGCATGTGGACGTGGACGGCGTCATCACCGGGAGTTATTCCAACGGCCAACTGCTTCCCCTGTTTCGCGTAGGCCTGGCAAAATTCCAGAATACGCAAGGACTTTTCAAAGAGGGCGGCAACCTGTACAGTGAAACCCGAAAGAGCGGCTCGGCCATTACCAACAAACCCGGAACCAACGGCCTGGGGAGCATCGCCCCCAATGCCCTGGAGCAATCAAACGTGGACATCGCCCAGGAACTGGTTAAAATGATCACCACCCAGCGCGGTTTCCAGGCCAATTCCAAAATTATTACGGTGGCGGATCAGATGCTTCAAGATCTGATTAATATTAAGAGATAGTATTAACCTGAGTTTGGCATGAAGAATTTATCTGATGTTTAAGCCAGTTAGACTTAATAACTACAACCTGTTAAGCTGTTAGCCATATGTTGACCCCCCAAAACATATTGTTTGATTAGGATAAATTCTTCATCTGACGGTGAGCCCTGTGGAATTTTGCTTGACGACCCCTCATGGAGATTCCACAGGGCCCGTGAGAAATCCCGACATAGGCCGCTTTTTTGAAAATAAACAATCAAGCTCTTCAAATATCGGGCCTTGAGGACCGGGCCTCCCGGGTTAAAATAAAATTAAATAATGACAAGATTTTGACATCTGCCTCAATACCTGACGGCGCGTCTATCCCAGATCTTCGTCGAACCAGGCCAGACCATTCATAACTTTCTGTAATTTAACACTATATTACCCTTCCCCAAAATAATTTCCTTGAGAATGAAAATGGCACGAAGGTTGCTGTATATCTTGGGGAAACCACCTTTTTCTCTGATCACTTCAGTTAAGGAGATTTTATGGATATCGCAACCGTTGTAGGTGTTATCTCTGCATTCGGTCTTGTACTGATCGCCATCTTCATGGGTAGTGGCTTAAGTCTTTTTTTCAACGTGCCTTCGTTAATGATTGTTGTCGGCGGCACACTTGGAGTGACGATGATAAATTATCCTTTAAAAGAAGTACTTGGGGTTATCAAGGTCGTTCAAAAAACACTTTTTACCAAAGCGATTTCCGTTAAAGAACTTATCGAGCGGTTTGTCGGTTTTGCCAACAAAACTCGCCGGGAAGGCATTCTGGCTTTGGAGAGTGAAATCAAAATGGTGCAGGATGACTTTTTGAAAAAAGGGGTCCAGCTTTCTATCGACGGGTTGGAGCCGCAAGAGATCAAAGATATCCTGGATACGGAACTCGACTTTATCAAGAACAGGCACCAACTGGGTGCAGAAGTTTTCACCACCATGGGAACATATGCTCCGGCCATGGGCATGATCGGCACCCTGATCGGATTGGTGCAGATGCTTCAGAGTATGGATGACCCCAGCACCATCGGACCGGCCATGGCTGTGGCCTTGCTGACGACCTTCTATGGCTCGATCATGGCCAATATCATGTGCATGCCGATAGCCGGGAAGCTCAGGACCCGCAGCAAAGAGGAAATGCTGACCAAGGAAATGACCATTCAGGGGATCTTATCTCTTTCCAATGGTGACAATCCCAGGGTGCTTGAGCAGAAACTATTGGCCTTTATACCGCCCAATCAGAGGAAGTCTTCTTAAACAGTGGCCAGAAAAAAGAGAAAAACGGATGCTAAAGGCCCTGACATCGGTATAGTAATGACGGTTTCGCTGTTCCTTATCCTGCTGACGTTTTTTATTCTGCTTAACTCCATTGCGGTACTGGATGAGAACAAAACGCGCTTGGCGATAGGGTCACTCATCGGGGCCTTTGGAGGACTCCCCGGCGGATTATCTCCACTGGCGACAGGGGACTCCATTTTGCCGCCCACAGCACCGATAGTCGATGCGGAATTAACCGTTGAAGAGCTCCTGGCGTACATGCATAAAGATAAGCCGATTTATGCCGGTAGAATCAAGACCGCAAAGATAAAAGGCGGAGAATTAATTAGCATTAACGCCAATGACCTTTTTGCTGAAGATCGATCCGGGATCAATCCGTCTATAGCGCTCCTGTTAAATAAACTGGGCAGTTTGATCAGCCAGGGAGATTATCCGTTGGAGATTATCGGGCATACCGATGACAGCGCTCCCCAAGAGAAGGGATACACGTCGAATTGGGAGTTGTCGTCCCTTATGGCTTTGAGAGTGCTCGCATATTTCATTTCCGAGCATAAGATCGCCCCGGAGAGGATTTCGGCCTACGGATACGGCGCCACCCGACCGGTTGCTTCCAATGAAAGCGTGCATTCCAGGGTCAAAAACCGACGGGTGGAAATCGTTCTAAGACATCGAGCGCCGGCTTACGTTAAAAGGATTTTTAACAAGAAATCATCCGGCTACTTCACCTATAAAAAGTTTGACTTCAAGATCTTTTAAATGATGTGCAAAGGAAAACCAAGTGAGTGAAGACAAAAAAATTGATACCAATGCCTGGATGGTGACATTTGCAGACCTTGTTATGCTGCTTTTAACTTTTTTTGTGATGCTGCTCACCATGTCTTCAATGGATGCCAAAAAGCTTGAGAGTCTGTTTGTTCATTTTAACGAGGCCACCGGTGTACTGGAATTTTCCGGTACCATGGAAGTCGCCAATTTCGGGGCATTTATTTCCAAGTATAACGACACTGCAAACTTGTTGGTGATCGATCAGAATAAGTTCATAAGTTCATTGAATTTGCCTGAAAGTCTAGGAAAGATGATCAAGGATCTGGATCATAAGCTGCTGATGACAGACGATGAAAGAGGTCTGATCCTGTCCTTTAATGAAAACCTTCTGTTTAATCCAGGGGAGACAACCATTAAAAAAGAGTTGTGGCCCTTTCTCGATATGATGGCCGACGCCATTTCGGACTGCGACAATGAAATTCTTGTCATGGGTCATGCGGACAGCAGCCCGCTAGCTAACGGCCGGTATAACACCAACTGGGAGCTTTCAGCCTATAGAGGACTTTCCGTTCTGGACTATTTCTTGCAGCAAAAAAAGCTGTCATCCGCGCGTTTTTCGGTGGGAGGTTATGGCGCTTCCAGACCCTTGTATCCAAACGACACGCTGGAGCACAAAGCCGCGAATCGAAGGGTAGAGATCATTTTTAAACATCTGTAGGAGGAATAGATGGCAACAAAAGATGAGGCCGTAAAAGACACTGAAGAAGAAAAGCCGCCCCAAAAATCAAAGCTAATGCTGATCGTTTTGGCATGTACGGTTCTTATTCTTGGAGCCGGTGGATTTTTCGGATGGAAATGGTATGCCGGCAGAAAAGCAGAAGGTGAAACATCTGGAAAAAAGGAAAAAGTGAGTTTGGTTTTTCCGCTCAAATCGTTTATCGTCAATTTGTCCGATAATACCGGCAGCGGCAAGAGATATTTAAAGGTTTCGATCGAGCTTGAGGTTGCGAGTGAAGAAAAAAAAGTAATGGTTGAAAATAATATACCAGCATTGAGAGATTCTATCCTGCTTCTGCTTTCGAGCCGGTCTATAATAGATGTTAATACACTGGAAGGCAAACTCGAATTAAAACAAGCTCTTTTGGCAAAAATGAATCTGGTTTTGGGTGAAGGGATTATCCAAAGGGTATATTTTACAGAATTCGTAGTGCAATAGGAAAAGCGATGGCAAACATTTTATCCCAAGATGAAGTCGACTCCCTGCTTGAAGGTATCACTGAGGGGAAGGTTCCAACCGAAGCGGCCGCACCTGATAGCGGCGAAGAGGTAAAGGTCTACGATTTTAGTATGCCGGCCGGCCCCGTTCATTTGAGGCTTCCTGCGCTGAGAATAATAAACGAAAGGTTTGTCGGATTTTTAAGGACAAGCCTTCCCATTGCCAGCAGAGCGGTTATCGATGTGAACTTATCTTCTACCGAGTCGGTAAAATTCAGCGAATTCTGCCTTTCTATTCCGCTCCCGTCAAACCTTAATATTTTTAAAATGGAACCGTTAAGGGGCTTTGCTCTTCTTGTTATAGAAGGCCCGCTGGTATTTTCCTTTGTTGAAAGTGTCTTCGGCGGCAAGGGTATGAGCCGCGCAAAGCTTGAAGGAAGAGGTTTTACTGCCATTGAAACAAAGATTGTAGAAAAGATCGTGAAGTTCGTATTAAACGACTTGCAGCAGGCCTGGGCCGACGTTCAAGAGGTAAAGACGGCGTTTATACGTTCGGAGATGGATCCGCAGTTTGCGGCAATCGTGAACCCCGCAGAGTTGGTTATTGTAAATAAATTCATGATTGATCTTGAGAGCGGGTCAGGATCGATGACTCTCTGCATTCCCTACTCCAGCATTGAGCCGATCAAAAGTAGATTTCAAACCAGTTTTCGCGCTCAAGGACTTGAGACCGATCAGGCCTGGCGGAAGTATATACAGAAGGAAATTGTTAAGATGACAGTTGAGTTGAGTTGTATCATGGGGAGGGCAAAAGTAAACGGCAGAGAGCTTCTGCAAATGAAGGTTGATGATGTCATACCACTGGATCAGAAAATCGGCGATGCGATTGTTATCAATGTCGAAGGTCTTCCAAAATTTAAAGGCTATCCAGGGTCTTGTAAAAACAAAAAGGCCGTGAAAATCAGCGAAATATTGAGACAGGAGTAAACCATGTACGAAGCAAACGATCAATTAAAAGGTAAAGGTCAGAAAGATACGGCAAAGACCGGCGGATCAGGACAGGAGCATAACTACGATCTGGATCTCATCTTGGATATACCTCTCGATATCTCTGTGGAATTGGGCAAGGTAAAAATGCCGGTAAATGAACTGCTCCGGCTGGGGCCAGGATCCATTATCGAGTTGGCCAAGTCGGTCGGTGAGCCGCTTGACATATATGTCAACAACAAATTGGTTGCCAAAGGTGAAGTTGTAATTTTGGATGAAAAATTCGGTGTGCGCGTGGCGGATATTATCAACCCGATTGAACGAGTTAAATCTTTGAGCAAATGAAGGTATCGACGCGATGTTTGAGTTGGATTTAATCAACACCGGACTTAAGACAATGGCCGTGCTTTTTATTGTGCTTGGCCTTTTGGTAGCGGTCCTCTACGCCATGAAACGATTTATCTTTGCTCAAAAGAAGGCCAAAGGAGATTTGTTCATCAAGGTCCTTTCAACGCTATATCTGTCTCCGAAAGAGAGACTTGAGGTCATAGAGATTTCAGGTGAAAAGATTGTGCTGGGTGTAACTCCTGGCAGCATCAGGTTTTTAATCAAACTGAGCGAAAAAAATGAGGGCCACAGGACTGTCAATGGTTAGAGAAAAGAAAACGATATTACGGGATAATACGCGCAAAAAACTTACAGTTATTTTTCTTGTCTGCGCTCTAATCTGCATTGGATCCATGGAACATGCCTTTGGCGCCGATGTGGTTATCCCTTCATTGCATCTCGGCATTGAAAAGGGGGGAGATCCTGGTGATGTTTCTCTCCTGCTGCAGGTGGTCTTTCTTTTAACGATTCTGGCGCTTGCGCCGGCGATTCTGATACTCATGACGTCTTTTACCAGGCTGGTTGTGGTTTTTTCCTTTTTGCGACATGCTCTGGGTACCCAGCAGACGCCTTCTAACCAGATCATTGCCGGGTTGGCGTTGTTTCTGACATTCTTTATTATGATGCCTGTTTGGCAAAAAATTAATCAACAGGCCCTGCAGCCCTACCTGGCAGAAGAGATCTCTCAGGAAGCGGCCTTGACGGCGGCGATAAATCCGATTCGGCAGTTTATGTTCAAACAGACACGGGAAAAAGATCTGTCCCTATTTATCAATATGGCCAGGATAGCGAAACCCAAAAACACGGAGGATGTCCCTACAACCATATTAATTCCGGCGTTTGTGATCAGTGAGCTCAAGACCGCTTTTATTATTGGATTTGTTTTATTTGTGCCTTTTCTGGTTATCGATATGGTTGTGGCCAGTGTTCTGCTCAGCATGGGGATGATGATGCTCCCGCCGATTATGATCTCTCTTCCGTTTAAGCTGATGCTTTTTGTCTTGGTGGATGGCTGGAATTTGATTGTCGGTTCACTGGTAAAAAGTTTTGGAGGCGGGTTGCTATGACGCCGGAATCTGTTGTCAATTTTGCTCAGGAGGCCATTAAAGTCACTATTCTTGTATCAATGCCCATGCTCGGTCTCGGACTGGTCGTGGGTCTGATTATCAGCATTTTTCAGGCAGTGACCCAAATCCAGGAAATGACCCTGGCATTTGTGCCCAAGATTTTGATCGTATTATTGGCACTTTTATTTTTTGCCAGCTGGATGCTTGAACATTTAATGCACTTTACGGTGACAACTATCGAACAGATTCCGTTTTTTATCAGGTAGAGGAGACAGTGGTGGATATATTTTCCATATCCTATCAGGAATTTAAGATATTCTTTCTAGTGCTGATCAGGGTAAGTATCATCTTGCTCATGTTTCCCTTCTTTAATGCGCGGGTTATACCGGTATTGTCGAAGGCCGGTCTAGCCCTTATTGTTGCCATCATCCTCTTTCCCGTCTTGAATAATGAAATGGCGGTCTTTCCTGATACGGTGTTCGGGGTACTGCAATTAATCATCGCCGAGCTGATTATCGGTATGGTTTTAGGGTTATTGGTGCAGATATTTTTCGAGGGCGTAAGGATGATGGGACAGTTGGTGGGATTTCAAACAGGTTTTGCCATCACCAACATCCTTGATCCTCAAAGCGGCGTCCAGGTTTCAATTTTTTCTAACATGGCCTACATGGCGGCCATTGTGATTTTCCTGTTATTAAACGGCCACCATATATTGCTCAGCGCAATCAGGGAGAGTTTTAAAATTATACCGGTAGGCTCATTAGGCTTAAACAGCGCGATGCTGAATAAAATGATCCTTTTATATGGTGAAATGTTTGTTATTGCCATAAAGATCGGAGCGCCGGCCGTTGCAGCGCTCCTTTTTGTACAGGTGGCCTTTGGGCTGATTACAAAGCTGATGCCCCAGATGAACATTATGATTGTGGCATTTCCTGTTCAGATAGTTGTCGGTCTTTTGTTTTTTGGTATTTCCTTGAACGTGCTTTTGGGATTCATGGAACGATACCTTGGTGGGCTTGGTGCCCTGCTGGTCAATACGATGACCTGGCTGAAGGTGTAGAAATGACTGAAGAGAGTTCTGCAGAAAAAACCGAACAACCAACGCCCAAAAGAAGGCAAGAACTCAGGGAAAAGGGAGAGGTCGCCAAAAGCAGAGAGCTGCCTTCGGTGGCTGTTCTGTTATCGGCCTTGATTGCCTTAAGCTTCTTTGGGTCGTACATGTATTCGCAGATTCAGCTTGTTATGCAAGGGTCACTGTCGCTGCCCATAACGGCTGACCTGAATATTACCAATTTTATCATATTTGTTCAAGAGATGACTACCCATTTTATACTGGCAATAAGTCCCCTGTTGGCGGTTGTTTTTATCACAGCGATTTTATCAAATGTCATGCAGATAGGGTTTGTGCTATCCGGCGAAACGATTATGCCGAAGCTGTCAAAATTAGATCCCATTAAAGGTTTTGGGAGACTTTTTTCAAAACAAGCGTTTATGGAGCTGTTCAAATCTTTGTTAAAGCTGGTCATTGTGGGCGCCATCGCCTACTACACCATAAAGGGCGAGATGAAAAAAGTTCCCATGCTGGGACAGATGCAGATAGAATCGATTTGGACTTACATATTCGTCACATTCTTTAAGATTTTTATCAGGTGTACCCTGGCAATGATCTTTCTGGTTGTTATCGATTACGCCTTCCAGCGATGGGAATTTGAAAACAGGATCAAGATGAGCAAGCAGGAGATCAAGGATGAGTTTAAAAAGACCGAGGGTGATCCGTTGATAAAGTCAAGGATCAGAAGCATTCAGATGCAAATGGCCAGGAGGCGGATGATGCAAGCCGTTCCGGAGGCAGATGTGGTCGTCACTAACCCCATGCGCCTGGCAGTGGCGTTAAAATACGATACCGCTGCCATGAATGCCCCGAAAGTACTTGCAAAAGGAGCCGGAAAAGTCGCTGAAAAGATCAGAGATCTGGCTACCCGGAACAATATCCCCATTATGGAGCAAAAGGAACTTGCTCAGAGCCTTTATAAGCTGGTTGAGATCGGTCAGGAAATCCCGCCGGTCCTCTATCAGGCTGTGGCCGAGGTTTTGGCATATGTCTACAAATTAAAGGGCAAGTTAGCCCACGGATTAACTTAATAGTTTTTATAATATTTTCAAATCATTTAAATTCTAATTTGGTTCCGGCTTGTCCGGGATAGGTCGTTAAGGTCGCAAAATGGAAACAATGGTAAGTTCAAACGCAGATTTCGCAAATGCCTGTGAGTTGATGACCGTGGTTGGCGTGATCGCTGTGCTTGTGGTGATGATCATCCCCCTGCCCTCGATCCTGATCGATTTCCTTCTGGCCCTGAACATCACCCTTTCCATTACCATACTCTTAATTGCCATGTACACCATAAAACCTTTGGATTTTTTCATATTTCCATCTTTGCTGCTAGTAACGACCCTCTTTAGGCTCTCATTAAATGTGGCCACAACCCGGTTAATACTTTTACATGGCCATGAGGGCCCCCTGGCGGCCGGAAAGGTTATCAAGTCATTCGGTAGTTTTGTTGTCGGTGGCAATTATGTCGTCGGTATGATTGTGTTTATCATCCTGGTCATGGTTAATTTCATTGTCGTTACCAAAGGGGCCACCCGGATCGCCGAGGTCGCCGCAAGGTTTACACTGGATGCTATGCCCGGCAAACAGATGGCTATCGACGCCGATTTGAATGCAGGACTGATAGATGAGAACGATGCCAAGGCGCGCAGATTGCTGATTGCAAGAGAGGCTGAATTCCATGGTTCCATGGACGGGGCCGCCAAATTTGTCAGGGGAGATGCCATTGCCGGTATTATTATTACGCTTATTAATATTATCGGTGGATTTATCATCGGTGTTTTACAAAAAAAATTATCCGTCATTGATGCTGCCCAGAATTATACCCTTTTGACCGTCGGCGATGGATTGGTGTCTCAGATTCCGGCCCTCACTATATCTACCGCGGCCGGTCTCGTTGTCAGCCGGGCAGCTTCAGAGGGAACCATGGGAAAGGATTTTGGCACACAATTCTTGAATTACCCCAAGGCCATTTATCTTTCAGCATTGACGGTCTTCTTTTTCGGCCTCATCCCCGGCTTGCCGCATACCGCGTTTATTGTGCTTTCCGTTCTCATCGGGGGCGGCATGTATCTTTTCAGCAAAAAGAAAGCGACATTAGAGGCAAAAATAATTGAATCTCAGAAGACGGAACCGGTTGGGGCCGGGCCGGAACCGGTGGAACATCTGCTGATGGTTGATCCACTTGAGCTGGAAGTAGGCTACGGCCTCATTCCGCTGGTAGATAGAGAACAGGGGGGAAAGTTTCTTGAGAGGGTGCGTTCGATCAGACGGCAGTTTGCGCTTGAGATGGGTATTGTTATACCCCCTATTCATATCCGGGATAATCTTCAATTGAAATCCTCCGAGTACCAGATTCTTTTAAAAGGGGTAAAGATCGCCGGGGCCGAACTGATGGTGAATCATTATCTGGCCATGGACCCCGGGGATACCACGAGGAAAATCGAAGGAGTAGAAACAAAGGAGCCGGCATTTAATCTGCCGGCAGTTTGGATACCCGCGTCTCAAAGGGAGGAGGCCAAACTTTCAGGTTATACGGTCGTGGATGATGTTACGATAATGGCCACTCATCTGACAGAAGTTCTGCGTAAACACGCTGCCGAATTGTTGGGAAGACAGAACGTTCAAAATTTGCTTGACAATTTAAGCAGGTCTTATCCAAAGGCGGTCGAGGAACTGGTGCCGAACCTTCTTTCCCTGGGAGCCGTCCAGAAGGTTCTTCAAAATCTTATTCAAGAGCGGATATCTATCAGAGATCTGCTGACTATCATTGAAACCCTTGCCGATTGTGCGCTTTTGACCAAGGATCCGGAGCTTTTAACCGAGTATGTCAGGCACAAACTTTCCAGATCATTTATCAGTCCATATATCGGCCAAGACGGGTTGTTGAAGCTGATAACCATGACCCAGGAAGTCGAAGATATACTCCTAAAAGGGCTTCAGAAGGCGGAACACGGCGGTACATATCTTTCCATTGATCCCAAAGTTGCCGATTCCATTATTGCCTCCGTAAAGGAGGAGGCTGAAAAAGCCATGGCAAAAAATATTCAGCCGATTCTGCTTACGTCGCCGGTAATACGGAGGCATTTAAAAAAGATGCTGGAATATTTTGTCCCCTCTTTAATGGTATTATCTCAGAGTGAACTTTTAAGTGATATGGGGCTTAAATCTATCGGAGAGGTAAGTTTGAATTATGCGGGTTAAAAAATTTCGTGCAAAGACAATTAAGGATGCGACCTCAAAAGTAAAAAGCGCTTTGGGACCGAATGCACTGATCATTTCTACGAACAGGCTAACAGAAAGCAATGAAGGCGATGTGTTTGAAATCGCTGCAGTACCGTCAGGTGATGATATTATCAATGAAACGATGGATCCCATGGGAGAAATAAAATCAGAATTGATGAGTATTAAGGAGATGATCTGCCTTGTGAATCATTGCGGCGGTGTCCTGGAAAAATTGATATTAAGCCCGGCTGTGCTCAAACTTTATGCAAAACTGATTTCAAACGGGGTGAACGATCAATATGCAAGGCTCTTTCTGGAAAAGGCCGGAGCATTCAATGGTCATGCCGGCTGCATGAACACGATCAAGCAAAGGGTTATCAACGAGATCGTGAACATCATCAAGACAAGCAGTCCGTTTGATCTGAATAATAAAAAGCAGATCATAGCGGCGTTTATTGGCACAACCGGCGTAGGTAAAACCACTACAATTGCAAAGTTAGCTGCTCAGCTTATGCTGAAAGGGCACAAGAAGGTTGGCTTAATTTCGATAGACACGTATCGAATCGGCGCCTTGGAACAGCTTAAGACCTATGCGAATATTTTGGGCATTCCCTGTTTTCAGGTGTTTAAGAGAAGCGATTTACTTTTTGCCTTAAGAAAAATGGAAGAAAGAGATGTTATCTTGATCGATACAGCCGGCCAGAGCCAGTATGACAGGGAAAGAATAGAAGAACTGCAGAGAATGATACCTGATAATTTGGCGATCGACACCCACCTGTTGTTGAGTGTTGCAACTACGGAGTCCGAGATGAACAAGACCGCTATTAATTTCAGCCCTCTAAATTTTCAGAGCTATATATTTACTAAAACAGATGAAGCCCAGTGGTTCGGTTCAGCGCTAAATCAGATCATGAAAATAAATATTCCCGTTTCCTACATTACTACAGGTCAGAATGTGCCTGAGGATATCGAGCAGGCAGATAAAAGAAAGATTTTAAACCTATTGTTGAACAAACATGCATGAATTTGCAAAAAGTCGAATTCAGCATACAAAAAACTCTTGTCGATTGGAGAGAAAAATGGATCAGGCTACAAATTTGAGAAGGATCGTTAAAGCAGAATCCGGAAAATTTCGTAAGCTCAAAACGCCGGGTGAAAACAGATCATTTTCAGCAACAAACATTCCCACGGTCATTGCCGTTACCAGCGGGAAGGGAGGCGTGGGAAAAACAAACGTTGTCGGAAATCTGGCAGTCGCCTATCAGCAGATGGGAAATAGGGTTCTAATTTTTGATGCTGATCTTGGGCTGGCAAATATTGATATTATCTTTGGAATTAATCCCCGCTTTACCATTGAAGACGTCATTAAGGGCGAGAAAGAGCTATCTCAAATTATCGTTGAAGGTCCCGAGGGTGTAGCCATCATTCCCGCCAGTTCCGGGGTACAGGAAATGGCACACCTTTCAGAAGGCCATAAAATCAATCTTTTAAATGAATTCGATATGCTGAACAGCAGGTTTGACCTGCTGCTGATTGACACCAGCGCCGGAATCTCTTCAAATGTCATCTATTTTAATCTGGCGGCGCAGGAGAGAATCGTAGTCGTGACCCCGGAACCCACATCGATCACGGATGCCTATGCCCTGATGAAGGTTATGTTCAACCAGCACGGGACAAAGAATTTTAGCCTGTTGATGAATATGGTCAAAGATGAAAAAGAGGCCAGAGCTGTTTACACACACATGGCAAAGGTTGCGGCAAGATTTATGGCGAGTATATGCATTGATTATGTTGGATATATTCCCTGGGATAAATATTTGCTTGAAGCGGTTATCCGCAGGGAGCCGGTGACATGTTGTTACCCTGAAGCATCATCAAGTCACGGCTTTAAACAACTGGCCAAAACTCTTTTAAGCCGGTCGAACGGGAGACCGAATGATGGAAATATTAAATTTTTCTGGAAAAGGCTGATGACGAGAGCAGTGGATTAAGCAAATGAAGGCAGGGGTTGGCAGATATCAACAGTTTATCCGCATCGACCAGGAAAATGTGGATAAAAAATCCAGGGAAGAGCTTATTCTCGAATACGCTCCCCTTGTCAAAGCAATCGTTGAAAGGATTGCGATGCGGCTTCCTCCCAATATATCCAAGGATGAATTGATTAGCGGGGGAATCATGGGACTATTTGATGCCCTTGATAAATTCGATCCAGGCAAAGGCACGAAATTCCGGACATATGCGACTCTAAGGATAAAAGGAGCGATTATAGATGAATTAAGAAGAATGGATTGGGTGTCCAGGTCTGTCAGGAGAGATATTCACAAGATTGAAGCTGCCCGCAGAACCCTTGAGATGAAGCTTGGCAGGGAACCGGAGGATTTTGAAATTGCTGAGGAGATGGGTGTCGATGCTGATTCATATCATAGAATGACAACAAGGGCACAGGGGATCGGTCTTTTCAGTCTGGACGCGGAGTTGCCGGACTGTTTTTCTTTGGCGATTACAAGCCAGACTCCGGAGGTTGCCCATCCTCTTAATGAAGTCAGAATAAAAGAATTGAAAAAGGTTATCGCCAAGACCCTTTCGAAACTTTCAAAAAAAGAACAGTTGGTTATGTCATTATATTATTTCGATGAGTTGACATTGAAGGAAATAGCCCAGGTGTTGGATTTAACAGAGTCAAGGATATCTCAGATCCATTCCAAGGCCATCATAAAATTGCGGGTAAAACTTAGATCATATTATGAAGGTTGATGATGACTTCGGTAAGTACGGAACGAAATGACGAAAAATTCTCCGGAAATGAATTGGATGAACCGATTCCCGTCAATGAGTCGGTTGAGCCGAATGCGGAAGGGAGTAAAGGATCTCCGAAGGAAATAGAACCTAAAGACCCTGAAAAAAAATATAAAGGCAAAAGAAAGTTGTTTGTATATGCAGCGATCGGGCTATGTTTTCTGGCCGGAGCGGTATATTATTACCGGAACAATAAAAAAGATGAACCGTCCCGAATCGATAGATTATCGGCGCAGCCGGGCAGTTTACTTATATTTGATTCGTTTGTGATTCCTTTTAATGGTCATAGTGAATTTACCTATATATCTTTAAGTGTTTCCTTTAAGGTGCCAAACAATGAAGTAGAGAAGGAAATGAAGGGAAAGAGGGATCGGCTTAGAGGGGTCTTATACGAAATGTTGAAAGAGGAGATAAACAGGACAGCCGAAGTTCCCGCGCTTGAAAAACTAAAGGAATACATTATTAAGAGAGTCAATCAGCTCTTGTCAACCGGCAAGGTTACCGAGGCGTATATAATGGATTTTCTGGCTGTATAACCCTAATTGAGTTAAAACTCAATTAGGTGTTATTCGTTATTGGTTATCCGTTATCGGTTTTAGGGTGAAAAATTAATACCCTTTTTCCCGATTAAAGCATAACGAGTAACAAATAACTTTAAATTGGAGGAAAAGATGGCAAGCGCAACCGATATGAATATTATCCTAGGTCAGGGGACTGCGATAAAAGAAGTGCATAATGTCAAGAAGCAGAGCCTGGAATTAAATCAACATGTTGTGGCGCAAAAGACCGAGGATCAGAAAAAAGAGGATAAAGTAAAGGTCCAGAAATTTGAAGACAGCAGCAAGATCGAAAAAGAAAGTGATGAAGAGAAAAGCAGGAAGAAGGATCAGCAAGATAATAAGAAGGGTGCCTGCGCGCAAGAGTCAGAAAATGAATTCAAAATGTCGGAAGGCAATCTCATAGACATTACGGTATAAATATGACAATCATCGACTTAAAGCTGCTAATTTTTGTACAAATATGCATGGATATCGCTATTATTGCGGTTTTTATTTTTTTGGTCAAAAGACTTGCAACAGTCAATAGGGATTCATCTTTAAATAACGGGCTGAAAATATTTGAATCCGTTTTGGCTGATGCCGAAAAAACGGCCGCCCAATTCAACCAACAGCTGGAAGAAAAAAATCATCTGATAAATAAACTTAACAAACAGATGGACAAGAAGATAATGAGCATCAATGTACTTTTAAACAGGGCTGATGCCTTGCTCTCGAATCATTTGCATAGCGCTGATGCTCAAGACCAGCGGGTTTTACCTAACAATCAAGAAAAAAAGATCATAAAGTTGGCAGAAGAAGGCTATGATTTAGAGACTATCGCAGATACCCTTTCAATTCCCAAGGGGGAAGTGATGCTGGTTTTGGATTTAAAGAAAAAAATTGAAAAGTTACAAGAAGGTGTGTCTTGATAGAAATCAACCAGTTATCATCTCCAGCCTCCAAAATCGCTTTACAGTCTGAAGACAGCGTTTCATCCCTTCCTAAATTTATCAAGAATGAGGTTGTTAATGGCAAAGTACTCAAAACAACTTCCCCAAGCGACGCCCTGCTGCTGATAAAAGGAATAAGAGTTACGGCTAAAACCCATCTGCCGTTAAGAGAAGGGGCTGGTCTGCTTCTGAAAGTTGAAGAAATATTCCCCCTTCCGATTCTTAAAGTGATAGGACCTCAATTTGGTTGTCATGCTGCTGTAAATGTATCGGCGATACTATGTGCGATGAAGGAAAATTTGTGGAAATCAACGCTAGAATATTTTAAACAAAGTGAATTGTCCAAAGAAGATGCATTCTTGTTTCGGAAATTGATGCAAGATGTATCGATGAGACTTTTTAAGAAACCCACCCCGGAACTCCTAAAGGCCTTTATTGATAAATCAGGGCTTAGCTGGGAGAAGAAGCTTAAAGAAATATGCCTTCAAAAACAAATTGGAGCAGATGGCATCAATAGACTGATCGCCGAGGATCTAAAGGGCTTGGGTTCCAAATTAATTTCTTTGAGTGCAGAAAAGGAAGTTCTTTTAAACAGGTTCGTATCCGCCATAACAAATATCCAGGTACTTAACCATTTCGGGCTCGAGCAGGACGGAAAAATATTTTTGCCTATCCCGATTCAATTCCCTAACGGTCTTTTTACAATCGGCCAACTGTTAATCCGTCCATATCAGGAGAAGGAGGGTGAACATGGGAAAAAAGAAAATGATCGGTCTTTTTATCGGATAAGCTTTTTGCTGGAATTGTCAAACCTCGGGCCACTCAGGGCCGATCTTACTATCAGGGAAAAAGAGATTGATGGCAGGTTTTTGCTGTCTAATGCAGCAGGGAAACTGCTCGTTGAAAAGAATCTGCCATTTTTGATCAAAACCCTGACAGAAAGCGGTTTTTCCATTTGCCAGATGGAGTGCCATCTGAAGAAGGATGAAATCGTAACACAGTCTCTTATAAAAGAAATTATTCAAGAGGAAGGTTGTACCGTCAGCCTGATGGCCTAGCCCGGACAAGCCGGAAGCAAAATATAATTGCCACCAAGGCACAAAGACACAAAGGATATATTTATTATTCTTTCTTTGTGCCTTGGTGTCTTGGTGGCAATAAGAAAAGTGTTAACACAAAAGAAATTAATTAACACTAAAGGTCTAAATGAAAAGAGTCAAAAAAAATAGGGCGGTGGCTTTAAAATACCGGCCCGGGACAGATCATGCCCCTAGGATCATGGCCAAGGGTCAGGGCAATATCGCTGAGAGAATCATCGAGATTGCCAGGGAGCATAATATATATATACACACCGACCCTGATCTCATCGAGATTTTATCACAGCTCGATTTGAATGCAGCGATCTCCCCGGATCTTTATGTGGTTGTCGCTGAATTGCTGGCCTTTGTATATTCTCTAAATAGCGGCAAAAAGTTCCCCTAGGCATTTTTTTCCTTGAAACGCTCGAGACATTTTTTCCTTTAGTATATTTGATGAATCCGAAGAACATCGAATTCATCACGTTTTAGGCTTTAAGTGCTAAATATTAAGTTGCAAATTTAGGCATTATTAACAGATAGTTAAATCTCAAAAGCCGTCACTTAAAAAATTAGTTCAACGTTTAAGTATTTTGCCTTTTAAGAAATCACGATGTTTATTCTTGTTGGCATTAATATTGCTTAAATAAAGACTGAATTCAGTGCTAAACACAAGGAGCCCGGAAGATGATATCAGGGATCTATGAATTGATTGACGGCTGTTTGGTTCAGCAGTTAAGATTTGAGACCATTTCTAATAATCTTGCCAACCTGAATACGAACGGTTTTAGGAAAGATGCCATTTCTTTTAATCAGGCACTTTCTATGAACTATTATTCTGAAACCGACTTTACCCCGGGTCCTGTCAGACATACAGGAAACGAGCTTGATGTGGCCTTGGAGGGTAAGGGCTTTTTCAAAATCCAGACTCCCAAAGGGATACGGTACACAAGGGACGGTGCATTCAGCATCAATGCGGAAGGTGTTCTAGTAACGCATACTGGTGATGCCGTACTGGGCCAAAATGGACCTATCACGATCAATGGGGGCAAGGTAACCATTCAAACTGATGGTCAGGTCTTAGCAAACGGCCAGCCTGTGGACCAGTTGAGGATCGTCGATTTTGAAAAGCCTCAGCTTCTTGCCAAAGAAGGGGGTTCCTATTACGCTCATCAAGGAAAAGAAAGTGAAATTGTCACAGCCGAGGAAGCCAATATTAAGCAGAGTTATATAGAGGGTTCCAATGTCAATCCAACCGAGGAGATGATCAAGATGCTGGAGGCCTTCAGGTCCTTTGAATCGGCCCAGAAGGCCATTCAGTCCATAGATGAAATGACCAGCAGAATGGTTAATGATCAGGGTTTACTGCAATAGAGGAGGAAATAATTATGTTAAGAGGATTGTGGTCAGCGGCATCCGGAATGGCAGCCCAGAAAATGACCATTGATGTTATTGCGAACAACCTGGCCAATGTAAATACAAACGGTTTTAAAAAGAGCAGGACCGATTTTCAGGACTTGATGTATCAGACCGTCAGTCAGGCCGGTTCCAGAACATCGAGCGGCGGTCAGGTGCCGACGGGAATTCAAATTGGCATGGGTACCATGCCGGTCGGGGTCCAGAAAATGTTCATGCAGGGCGATTTTCAGGAGACCAAAGAGGATCTGCACCTGGCTATTGAGGGCCGGGGATTTTTTAAAGTGCTCAGCAATGAAGAGGAGGCCTATACCCGGGCGGGCAATTTTAAATTGGATGCGGACGGCAACATCGTTACGCCCAGTGGCGATAAATTGCAACCTGAGATGAGCATACCGGCAAATACGATCTCTGTTAAAATCGGTAGCGACGGGACGGTAACTACCTTTGATAACACCAATGTCGGGACCTCGATCGGAACTTTAGAATTGTATTCGTTTCCCAACCCTGCGGGCCTTAAAAGTATGGGGCACAATCTGTACAAAGCTACAGACGCTTCAGGAGAAGCCGTTTCCGGCGCACCGGGTGCTGATGGCATCGGAACTGTAGTTCAAGGGTATCTGGAAGTTTCCAATGTGGATGTCGTCGAAGAAATGGTTGCCATGATTATGGCCCAGAGGGCCTACGAGATTAACAGCAAGGCCATCAAAACAGCCGATGACATGATGTCCATCGTCAATAATATTAAGAGGTAGCTGTCATGGTTAAAACTGCCCGTCTAATGATCGTGCTGCTTTGCTTTTTGGCGGTTTGCTTTCCGGCCAAGGCCGAAACTGCTTCCGGCAAGAATAATCAAGCAGCAGAGCTTCAAAATAGTCAATCCATTCCGGAGAGTGAGTTTCGAGAAGCCTTTGCGCAATATCTTTGCCGCCGTCTGGGGAAAGCAAAATCTGATGTGGTTGTATCTGAATTTGATGTTGACGGCAACAAACCGGTTCCTAACGGAACGGTTGGTTTTCAGCTCTTTCAAAAGGGTCGGAGCAGAATTGAAGGCTACGTAAGAATAGTTGCTTTGATCAGCGTGAACGGAGTCGTCAGAAATAAGGTGAACCTTTCGGGCAGGGTGGATGTATTTGAATCGGTGGTTTGTACCTCTAAAAATCTTAAGAGGGGAGAGGCCATTAACGCGGGTGACGTTTATTTAGCAAGAAAAAATGTCTCGTACAAACCTTCAGACTATGTAACCGATATTAGCAAGGTGACCGGGCTTATGGCAAAACACAGCATAAAGGCCAATACTTTTACTAAAGAATGGATGTTGGAAAAATTCCCGGTGGTCGCCAAAGGTGATCTGGTCACAATTTTAGCGGAGTCAAGCAGCCTTAGGATAACCGTGCCCGGAAGGATTTTAATGAATGGTTACTCGGGCGAGCTTGTCAAGGTCGAAAACCTGATGAGCAAGAAGGAGATCTACGCAAAGGTCGTTAACACTTCAACTGTAACGGTAGATTTTTAGAAAAGGAGAAAATAGTGGCTGCCAGGAAATATTTACTTTTAGTCATCGCAGTTATTTTCTTAACCGGCTGTGCCGGTTTGCCGAAAAACACTTCCGGTCCAGTTGGAGTCAATAAGCCTCCCGAGCCCGAATTCCCGGAGATTGTCGCTCCCCGGACAGCGGAAGGATCATTGTGGTCGGATGTTTCAGGGGTCGACCTGTTTCAGGACAGAAGCGCCAGAAACGTGGGAGATATTGTCACCGTTCGGGTTGTGGAGGATCCGGAAGCGAAACTGAATGCCAATACCAAAACGAGCCGAACATCGAGTGTCGATGCGGGCAAACTGAAGTTTCTGGGTTATATGAAGGCCCTGGCGGAAAAGAACTCGAGACTCGCCCAGGATCCGGGTAAGGATGATTTGATCCTGGCATCTTTAGGCATGAAATTTGACGGTCAAGGCAGCAGTGACCGGGACGGCCATGTCAAGGCATATATTGCGGCCGTGGTGGAAAAGGTTTTTCCCAACGGGAATCTTTATATCAACGGCAAAAGAGAGATCAAGGTCAATAATGAAACGCAGTACCTAACGTTTTCGGGCATCATAAGGCCGGAGGATATCAGCTCAACGAATGAAATATCTTCCACGTATGTGGCTTCCGCCAAGATAACGTACGCAGGTCAAGGCCCCGTAGCAGACAAACAAAAACCGGGCTGGTTAGGGAGGGTAGTTGATTATGTCTGGCCGTTTTAGATTTTATTTACTGACGATGTTGCTGTTAAGTTTTGTTTTGCCCGCCAGAGGGATCCCGGCGAGGATAAAGGATATCGCTTCGATCAAAGGTATCCGGTCCAATCAGTTGTTCGGCTATGGTCTGGTCATGGGCTTAAATGGCAGTGGTGACAAGGGAGGGACAAGTTTTACTATCCAGGGCCTGGTCAACATGCTGGAACACATGGGAGTCCATGTCGGTGCCGATGATGTTAAAGTTAGCAATGTGGCGGCCGTGATGGTGAGCGCAACGCTGCCGCCGTTTGCGCGAGTAGGCAAAAAAATCGACATAACGTTATCCTCTATCGGCGATGCCAAAAGCCTGCAGGGGGGTACTTTACTGCTGACGCCTCTGAAAGGGGTTGACGGTAAGGTCTACGCTCTAGCCCAAGGGGCGATATCCATTGGCGGTTTTTCGGCGGGTGGGGGCGCCGGAGGCGGTGTCACCAAAAATCATCCCACGGTGGGAAGGATCAGTGGCGGGGCGACCATTGAAAGAGAGCTCTCTTTGTCGATAATGGATAAAAAAGAACTGACAATTATCCTGGATAATGCGGATTTTAATACGGCCAGCCGCATTGCCGATGCCATTAACACGCAATTGGCAGAGAATGTTGCCGAGCCGATAGATTCAGGCACTTTAAACTTGAAGATTCCTGAAACGTTTCAAGGCAAGGTGGTTAATCTGATTGCTCAAATCGGCGATCTCGAGGTCACACCGGATTCCATCGCCAAAGTGATCGTTAACGAAAAGACGGGTACCGTTGTGATTGGAGAAAATGTCAGGATCCAAAAAGTTGCTGTTGCCCATGGTAATTTGAGCATTCAGATAAAAGAGACCCAAGAGGTATCACAACCGCTGCCCTTTTCACCTTCAGGTGATGGAACTGCTCCCACCCAAACAGAGGGAGGTACTATCGTCGCGCCGGGCGGGAGTACAATTGTTACTCCGCAGAGTGATGTAAGCGTCGAGGAGGAAAAAAATCAGCTTCTGCTGATACCGGAGGGAAGAACCATCGGTGATTTGGTCAATGCCTTAAATGCAATTGGTGTTGGTCCCAGAGATCTTATCACGATTTTGCAGGCTCTGAAGGCGGCCGGTGCCCTTCAGGGAGAATTGGAAATTTTATAAAAGGAGACATGACATGTTAAAACCGACGGCAGCAGATCCAGCAACAGCAGCATTGCAAAAAAATGTCTCCGAGGCCAGACTCAGAAAAGCCTGCACCGAGTTTGAATCTATTTTCATTACCTATATGTTGAAAACGATGAGGGCTGCCGTTGCCGAGGACGGAGCCCTTGAAAATAGCAATGAACGTCAGATTATTCAATCAATGTTTGACGAAAATCTCGCCCTGGGAATTGCTAAAGGCGGCGGTATTGGGCTTGCAGAGATACTTGCTCAGCATCTCAAAGCGCAATAATTGCCCTTCAGCTCATAGCAGGATCTACCGATAAATAGAATAGGGAGTGTATTTATGGAAGCGACTGAAGTTGGTTTGATTGAAAATCTTTTTTACAAAAAGATCATGCTCTACAATGATCTGCTTTATTATTTTAAGCAGGAAAGAGAGTCTCTGATCAATATCGACTTGGACAAACTTTGGAGTATATCTAAAGAAAAGGAAAAGATATGCACCCAAATAAGTGCCACCAGGCACAAGATCCTTGCGGCCGTTGACTTGCAGGAAGATGAAAAATCTTTTAATCTTAGCCGGATAATGAATTTGATTCCCAGAGAATTACGGGCCGATTTTCAAAAGCTATACCTGAGGCTTATCAAATTAAAAAGCGAGATTGAGTTTTTGAGAAAAGAAAACACGGCCTTTATCGACGATTCTTTGCAGTTTCTGGATGAAATGATATCGATTATAACCGGCGGTGACAAATCCGAGATCGCATACAATCACAAATGTCATTTTAGAAAATCGAGCCCCTATTTTCTTTTGAGCCGAGAGGTATAAGCCATGAGTTTGGGATTAGTATTAGACATTGCCAAAACCGCCCTTGCCGCCCAAAAGTACGCCCTGAATGTAACGGGTCACAACATTGCCAACGTCAATACACCCGGTTATTCTCGTCAAAGCCCTATCATGGAAGCCCAGGAACCTTCAACATATGCCGGCAAGGTCATGGGCCGTGGTGTATTGATGAATCAAATCGTCAGGGTCTGCGACCAGTTTATCGAAGACCGGCTCATGCAGGAGAAATCGAGCATGTTTTCCTCCAAGGAGATGGAAAATTACATGCAGATTCTGGAGAGTTCCTTTAGCGAAAATTCTACAGCCAGTATCAGTTCCATCCTGTCCGATTTTTGGAACATGTGGCACGATGTTTCGAACAACCCTTCAGGCGTACCGGAACGGATTGCCCTTTATGAGCACAGCATGCTGCTGGCAGAGCAGTTTAACAAACTGGATGCCGATTTGGGGCAAATGACAACGGATTTAACCGCTGCCGTCAGCGTCGGCATCGAGAAGGCCAATGAGATCACCGCTAAAATCGCACAGCTCAATGATAAAATCGTCCGGATGGGAGCCAACAGTTCTGCAAACGACCTTTGGGATATGCGCAACACATTGATTTCGGAGCTTTCCGAATACCTGGATGTCAAAACTTTTGCCCAAGACAACGGTTCCCTAACGGTGGTGACGGCCATGGGCTACATTCTGGTTCATGCCAACACCAGCTTTGACCTGCAAATGGGCGGTGCCGGCGGCGATCAGGTGCAGTGGCTGGGTTCTAATGGTGAAACCGTTGACATAACAGACTATATTACCAGCGGTAAAATGGGCGGATGGCTCGATATGCGCGATGAGATCGTTGCCAAATATAACCTTGACCTTGATGCCGTGGTAAAAGAATTCACCTGGACCGTAAATCAACAGCACAGCCAGGGGATTGGACAGGCCGGCTTCACTTCCGTTACGGGAACATATTCTGCAACAGCTCCTGCGGCTGCGATCACTGCAAGCGGCTTGTCCTATCAGGATAAAGTTGACGACAGTAACAAGACCTTCAAAATATGGCTGTATGATACCAATGGTGATCCGTATGATTCTGATCTTGTTACCGCCGGTCTTCAGGGCAATCCAATCACTATCACGGTGACATCGGGCATGACGATAAATGAGCTGGTGACCGCGATTGATAATGGCACAGGTGTACAAGCTTCCCTTGACAGTCAAAATCGAGTGACCATCAGCATAAATACGGGGGAAATAGCAACGCTGGGCTCGCTGGCGTTTTCCGAAGACAACTCGAATGTCCTTGCGGCGCTCGGCATCAATACGTTTTTTCAAGGAGCCGGGGCGGGATCCATCAGCATAAATTCGGTAATAAGCAATAAGGATTATATCGCGACCGCCCAAATAGACGCAAACGGCAACTATACTGCCGGAGATAACTCCAATGCTCTGGCCATGATCGACCTGCAGTACGCATCTACTGCGATTGCACAGTGGACGTGCGACCGAATCAATGGAAACACTCAGGGCAGCATCACGACGACCATCGAAGGCTACTATCATGCCATGGCGGGTTCGATCGGGATCACTTCAGCGAGCATCACAAGCTCAAGGGCCTTTAATGAAGCGATGGTAAACAAATTAAGTGGGATACGGGACAGTATTTCGGCCGTGTCTCTTGATGAAGAGATGACCAATCTTATAAAGTTTCAACATGCCTATACAGCGGCCGCCAAACTTGTTAGCGTAGCCGATGAAATGATGGCAACGTTGCTTCAGATAAAATAAAGGAGCTTCTTTTATGCGGGTAGCAAACAAAAGTGTTTTCGATGTGGCCACATATCACCTTGGCAATATTATCGAGGAACTGAATAAAGCCAGTAATATTGTTTCAACCGGCAAGCGGATTAACGAACTTTCCGACGATCCGGTCGGGATTATCCAGGCACTCGGCATTAGAACCACTCTGGCCAATATTGAACAGGTCAGACGCAATATTTCCCTTGGCAATTCCTGGCTGGCCGCATCCGAAAGCGCCTTGAGCCAAACGCAAGATATTGTTTCCTACATAAAATCTTTGGCCGTTCAGATGGCCAACGCCTCTATAGATTCGGCCCAGAGGGTTGCGGCAGCGCAAACCGTTCAAAACATGCTGGAAGAAATCGTGTCTTTGGCCAATACAGACGTGAGCGGCCGTTACATTTTCGCCGGTACAAAAACGGACACGGTTGCATTCAGCCAGAACGGCACTTATAATGGGGATAACAACGCCTTTACCATCAAGATCGGGAAAGATGCCACCATGGCAGTCGGCAGCGACGGCCAGGCTGTGTTTGAATCCATCTTTACGACCCTGAGCACATTTAAGACCGCACTTGAAGCGAATAATATCAGCGGCATCGGGGAAGCCATGACCAACCTGGATGCCGACTTTAATTCCATTACCGTGAAAATTTCAGATGTGGGTTCCAAAATGCTTCGCATGGAAGTCAAGGAAAAAATATTAGAGGATTCCAATGTCAGTAATACGGAAAGACTCTCAAAAATTGAAGATGCCGATATTGTCGAAGCGATCATGAACCTGAAGGCCATAGAGTTTGCCTATCAGGCGACGCTGGCCTCATCAGCCAAGGTGATGACATTGAGCCTTGCAGATTATTTGAAGTAAAACCATACAAAAACCAGGGACGGTCAATGCTGATACTAACACGGAAGTTGGGTGAACGGATTAATATTGGCGATGATATTATCATTACGCTGCTCGAGATCAAAGGAGCCCAAGTCAAGCTGGGAATCGAGGCACCCAAAAATATCGGTATTCATCGCCATGAGATCTATGAAAGAATCAAGAAAGAAAATCTGGAATCATCTGATGTTAGGGACTCTGACCTCTCCGAGGCGGTCTCCCTTTTGCAAAACATCAGCTCGGAGAAAGAGGGCAACATTGAAGATTAAAACCACAAGATTCGGAACGATCACGATAACGGAAGACAAAATTATTACCATGCCTTTGGGTATGCTGGGATTTCCAGATCAAAAGCGGTTTGTAATAATTCGACATAAGGAAAACTCGCCTTTCTTTTGGTACCAGTGTGTTGATGATCCGTCTTTGGCGTTTGTTATCACAAATCCATTTCATTTTAAGCCGGACTATAAAATCGATCTGGAGCATATCTTAAAGGAGATGTCCTGGAATGGGGACGGGAATAACGGCCATCTGGAATTATATGTGGTTGTTAATATTCCCAAAGGAGCGCCTCAAAATATGACTGGCAACTTAATTGGTCCTGTCCTGATAAATAATAAAGTCCGCCAGGCAGTCCAGATTGTCATTGCAGACAGCACCTATACTCATAAATTTCCTCTTTGCGGCCAACAGGCCACTACATAAAGCTGTACGTCCGTGCAAAGTCTTTTCATCCACGTTTAGTGGTTAAATCAAAATTGGCTCTTCCGGGTCGGATTTTTAGTGATAAGTTGCGTTTGATGGGCCAAGTTGGCACAAAGTTTGAATACCTTCCAATTGAGCATCGTCGCTCAATTGGGGTGAGACCTTCCAGAGGAAAATAAGGCTATGAAAGCACCGGATCATATCGGTATTCACTTCAGCAGTTGTCGCCCGGCCTCAAACCGTCAAAGTCAGAATTCAACTGATGTGAAACCCGTCCAGGACAGAGGTCCCGGTTCATTTAACAAACTGCTGGCAGACAGCATCGAGAGTATTGGCTCCAGAGGTGATTACCTTTCTAAAGCGCTGCCCTTAGACCGGGATCAAGTTAAACAACTGTATGAGATGATTCAGACTTGCATGAACGATCACTTGGTTCGTGCCTTTTCTGAGTTTGATGACAACAATTCAGTTGATGAATTTAAGCTCGACGAAATCAATAGTCGTCAAATAGGAAGTCAGGTGGAGTCCCATGTGTCAAAATTTCAACAGGACTCCCCGGGAAAAAAGAAGGGGCTATCACCGGCCGATATTGATAAAACCATTATCCGTGCTTCCAAGACATATGGCGTTGACCCGGACTTGATCAGGGCAGTGATAAGGACTGAAAGCGATTTCGATGTCAACAGTACATCATCCAAAGGAGCCATGGGACTGATGCAGCTCATGCCCGAGACCGCCAAGGAACTCGGAGTTGTAAATTCCTATGATCCCGTTGAGAACATCATGGCGGGAACCCGTTATTTGAAAGGCTTGCTGGAACGGTATGATGGTCATGTTGACCTTGCCTTGGCAGCCTACAATTGGGGAATGGGGAATGTCGAAAGGCATCCGGAGAGGTTGCCTCAGGAAACTCGAACCTATATTGCCCGTGTTCAAAAATTCTTCGGCCGGGAAAAAGCTTGATTGCTCAAATTTCGTATCCTCCAGCATTCTTGCCTGAAAATCTTTTGATAAACCGAACTTTTATTCTCTAATTCAATACGTTATGCGAAAAACTGGCATGATATTTGCTATGACTTTTAATAGAGACTGATACCCTGGTTCTGAGCCAGCGGCTATGGAAAAGCATTCGTATAACGAGAATGCATCATGAAATGCGAAAATTGCAACTGCGATACCTACATTATTTATATTGGTGAAGAGCATGAGAAGATCTGCATGGAGTGTTATCAGGCCAAAGAGGTGGACAATGGAGTGTCGCAAACGGTTAAAAAGCGAAAGAAAAAGAGGTCTTAATTTGCCCCAATCTGTCGATTAAAATCAATTATATAAACAGGTTAATAAGGGGAAGGCCATGAAACACCTTGCAGTGTGCCCTGCATGTAGCTGCAAGTATCAAGTGCCGGGGGCTTTTATCGGCCGAAAAATTTTCTGTAAGAAATGCGGAACACAATTTAAACTGGTCTTGCAGGATGAAAGCAAGCCAAAAGAAACCCGGCCGGATACTTTAGTGTTGCAGGAAGAGGTAGAGGAAATATCTCAGGATGACTCCTATTTGCTTATTGGCAAATTGGCTGTAAAATATCGGTTTGCCAGCGTGGAACAAATCAAGAAGGCCTTATGGATCAAGGAACGGAAAAAACAGGATGGTCAGGAACTGTTATTAGGAGAGATTCTGGTCGATCAGGGGATACTATCTATATCTCAACTGGATTTTCTGCATTCGGTCCAGAAAATGATGGAGACAAGAAAATCGGATAGTGATTTTGAGATAATTGCCGTTAAAAACGATTTTGCCACCCAGGAAGAAATTGACAGGGCCGTAAAAGAGCAAAAACGGGTTTTCAATGAGACCAAAACCGTAAAAGTGATCGGAGATATACTGGTTGAGTCCGGGGTGCTGACAGCCCAGCAGCGCGATGCAATCCTCATAAGGCAAAAACACCTGACAAAAGGGGAAAATGATGAAAAGAGAAAACCTGAAGAGCCCGATACTGTGGATCAAGTCGAAATTGATACCGAATTCGAGTTGAGTATTTCAGAAGATCAGCTTTGCGCCTTTATTCGGCCGTTGGGCGAAGTTCCCCAAGCCTTCACCGCCGCAACAATTATAAATTTTCTGGCGAAAAAAGGGATAAACCCTGGAATCGTCGACGATAGCCTAATAGAGGCCTATCTAAGAGATAAAAACAGTCATAAAACGCCGTGGAAGGTTGCAGCCGGCGAACCTGCCAAGCTCGGCAAAGATGCCGAGATAAAATATTACTTTAACACCGACCCCCTGAACGTTGGAACAATTAAGGAAGGCGGTTCCATTGACTTTAAAGACAGAGGGATCATCCCCCAGGTAAAAAAAGGAGATCTTTTAGCTGAGAAAATACCCGCAGTCGAAGGCCCAGCCGGCATTGACGTTTATGGCAATAAAATACTTGCGCCAAAACCGAAAGACAGAACCTTTAGGGCCGGCAAAGGCGCTGCAATTTCTGAAGACGGGCTTAAGATCTTTGCCAATACAGATGGCGTGCCTAAGATTTCGCTTCAAGGCAAGGTGCATGTATTGCCGCAGCTAGAAATATCCTCAGATGTTGGCTTGAAGACCGGTCATGTGGATTTTGACGGCAAGATTCATGTTGCCGGGGGCATCCAGAATGGATATCGAGTCAAAGGCCACAGTCTTACAGCGGATGAGATTCTCAAGGCCGAAGTGGAGATGACCGGAGATATCGTTGTGGCCAGAGGGATCATTGGCGCAAAAATCAATGCGGGCGGGAACATCCGGGCAATATTTATGCATGAAGCCGATATTCACGCTATGGGAGACATTGTTATCGAGAAAGAAATCATTGATTCTAACATCGAGACCAGTGGCGCCTGCATTATTAAGGGGGGCACTATTTTATCTTCAAAAGTGACGGCCAGGAAGGGAATATGGGCATCCCAGATCGGTTCCGAAATGTCAAAGCCCTGCAGCTTAATGGTGGGAGTTGATCTGATCACAAAAAAGGAGATCGATAAAATTATGGCCCTGATTCCATCCAAAAAGAAAGAAATTGAAGAATTAAAACATGTTGAGAACACGCTGAATCAGGAATCGAAACAAGCCGAAAATGAAATCGGTGATCTGGCGCAATTACAGGACCGCAGCATGGTGGAACGAAGGAAAATTCAAGCGGAACTGGCGGAACATGGAAAGGCAAACGATCAAGCCCAACTGCAGAACGCCAAAACCGTGCTCCAGGAATTGGATTTGGAAATAAAAGCAAGGGAAAAAAACCTTGAAAAACTTTTCAATCTACAGGACCGAATTTCAGAGCAACTCTCAGACATTCATCAAAAGATTAAGGTCCACGAGTCAGAGGTCCGGGAACTTGAGGAAAGGATCACGGAGCTTACGGAGTGGTCGAAAAATGGGAATGCCGTTTCTGAGGTAAAAGTGAACGGCGTCATTTTTCAGGACACCACTATTGATGGGATTTATTCTTCCTTGATTTTAAAACAAGCTTGCAAGAATGCCCATATAAAAGAGCATAAAATCCAACGTTCGGGTGGGGCAGTGCAATGGGAGATGCGGGTTTCAACACTTAAGTAAAACCCTAATTTAGTCAAAACCCTATTATTATTTTATTTTTTTCTGCGGACAACCTTCCTTTTTACAACCCTTTTGCGCGTCTTTCGGGAAATAGCAGCAACTTTTTGGGACTTTTGCAAAGCAGAATTCATCGTATGCAAGAAATTGTCTGTTGCGTCCCATGGTGGTGCTTGCCAGTATCGACATGTTGCCCTCGGGCATTTTAAAATCGATTTTCCAGCCCTTTCTGATTCGATTAAAAAGGGATTGTTACACTGCGGGCACAGAACATGATGGGGTCTGCCCCAGCTGATAAAATTACAGTTTTTATTGGTACATTTGTAATAGGATTTTCCTTTTGTGGTTGTTTCGGCTTGAACTTTTGATTGCCTGCATATGGGACATTCCAGGGCCAGATGTGCTTCAAAAGCTGCAATTTGCTGTTGAATGACATCATCTTGGTTGTCTAAGACGTTTTCTTCCAAGATGATATCTGATTCAGATTTATTTTCAGCAACCTCGAGCGCCTCCTGGTTTAGTTCTGAAAGGACTTCAGGTTCTTTGGATTCATCACAGGCATAAATGTCGGTTTGTTGCTGCGTAAAATCCGGTTTAGGTGACGGATCCTGCACTGCGGAAGCGGTTTGTTCTAATGGCGTAATTACCGAGCCGGTTTCTGCCGGGATGCCTTGTCCGCCATCTGTATCTTCCCTGCGCACACTCGCCTGCGGGTCTTGAGTTTCAAGATCCGCATCAAAGTCGGTAGCATTCTCTTCGAATTTGTCCTCTGAAGGAATAAGCCTGCCAAAGTCAACTTTTTTGATTTCAACTTTTCCGGCATAGTTATCAAAAGATAAAATCTTCGGTTCAGATGGATAAACGCGGGTGTCTATGGCAGGCCGGTTTACCTGGCTGGGAGTCTCCGGTGCGGGCGCAGGAGCTGTCTGTTCGAGCGCTAAGCGCGATTGGTCTTTGCAAACCGATGCGGCCGGGTCTTTTTTCAAAGGAACACCCTGCCGGTGTAAGATTTGATTAAATTGGCCGACTGCGGAATTCAGGTCTTTGCGTTCGGATTTGACTTCGTCAATGGTCTGGAAAAAATAAGCGACAAGATTCATTCCGGGCATCCCGGGAAAGACTTTTTCAAGAAGCCGGCCCGTGCTGATGGCAGGCTTTTGGGGGATCAGCCTGTCGTTATCAACTTGAATATAGCCTTTTTGGATCATCTCCTGAGCGGTCAGGTTCATATTTCGGCCCAGGTCGAAACCCATGCCTTCCAGCTCATTGGATAGTGTTTGCAAGGTATAACGTTCAGCAGAAGAGGAAGGAAGACTCTCTATCTCATTTTCACGCTCCATCAGCATAATCAGACAGGATATGATGATTGAATTCAAAGGCAAAGCGCCAATACCGTATCTGGTTCCAATCAGGCGTTCCAGATGCCGGCCCAGAATCTCATCAAACAATTCCTGAACATTATATTCCTTATTACTGATTGCTGGTGCCTCCGGTGTCATCGAATTTTCCATGTTTCTCAATTAGTTATAAAAACAAACGAAAATATCTTGCCGTTCTGATTGCAGCCGGGTCATCCAGGATCAGCTCTGATCTAGTGTTTATCTTCAATTTCTGAGATCAGCTCGCCGGCCTGGGATGCCAGTTTGGAAATCTTTTCTTGAGGGTTGGTTGCAGTTGTCGAGGATGCGTCCGTATCGTTAATTTCTGATGGAACCGGCAAGTCGAATTCCGACAAAGCCGATTCATAACTATCCTCAGATTCTTCCGGTTCAGCGGATGTGCCCTCATCGTTTTTTTCTTGTGATGTGTTCAAATCTCCGGAACTGGTTACAGACAGATAATTACCTTCTCTGTCCAGAAGGATCGCAAGGACGACAGTGACGTCAAATTCCAATTTATAGGCTATCTGGCCATTAAAAACAACGATATCGCCTTTTTTATATTCAACGTTATCATCGATTTTCAGTTTATGTTCCTTGCTGAAAATTTCTTCAATTGTTCCCCAATCCAGATCAGCAGTGATGGCATCGATCAGTTCCTGCTCTCCACTTTTGATCACGTCATGATTTGTAATTTTCATTTACACAGCTCCTTTACTAAAAACGTGCTTTTCGGGATCAACCCGTCCAGAAGTGTTTAACTTGGCAGTATCATCAAGATGCTGTCCTGAATGTTTATCTATCAATTCTTTTGCCAGTTTCAGATAACTCTGAGCACCGGCTGAGCTGATATCTTTTAGCAACAGAGGTCTGCCGTAAACAGCAGCTTCGCGTAGATGTATGCTTCTTGGGATTACCGTGTTAAACACCATCTGCTTAAAGTGGTTACGGACCTCATTGCCGATGAGCCGGGAAATATTTTCGGCGCTATCAAACATGGTTAAAAGCAACCCGGAAATCTTTACTTTGGGGTTGTAATATTTCTTTAAAAACTGAACGGCCTTTAAGAGATGTTCCACCCCTTCTAAAGCATAAAATTCGCATTGGAGCGGGATCAGCAGAGAATCCGCTGCCGAGATGGCATTGACGGTTAAGAGGCTCAGAGAAGGGGACGAATCGATGATGATGTAGTCATATGTTTCCTTTAGTCCGCACAGAAGCTTGTGCAGAATCTTTTCTTTGTATGGTTTTGACATCAGTTCGGCCTCAGCGCGCATGAGTTCAATCCGGGCCGGAAGCGTATTTAAAGACTCAAGGTCACTTTTGATAATAGATGTTTCCAGCAGCGCCCTACCGGTGATTACATGGTAGATGGTGGCTGTTAATTTGGCTTTGTTGATCCCCATGGCAGAGGTAGCATGACCCTGCGGGTCGCAGTCGACCAGTAAAGATTTTTTTTCAGCAATGGCAAGGGCTGTCGAAAGATTGACGGCAGTCGTCGTTTTTCCAACTCCCCCTTTTAAGCTTGCAATACAGATAATTTGCCCCATGCGGAGAACCCCAGTCGTACCTATCCCGGATTTTTCACGAGTTTGAAGAGTCTTCTCAAAAATTTTCATGAAATGCCCGGGCGATACATTATGTTCGTCAAGGTCTATGACCACTTATGATGATTTTAACCATGCAAAATATATACCAATTATGAGGCTCAAGCAGCGACCTTTAATTAATGGAATGAGTTTTGCATTAAACTAAAAAGATAAAGAAATCGCAAAGGAGATTCCTGTGGGTCTTTTCATAACACTAAATGGCATCGACCAAGCCGTATCCGGTCTCAATTACAACAACAGAAACACGTTAAAGCATAAAATGATCCATCTTATTAGACAAGCTTATCCGGATGACAGTTCCGTTGAATCATTAGAGGGTATCAACCCGGACGAATTAATAAAGGCGCTGTGGGATACGGATGATGATTCAGAATCCATCAGAAACAGAAGGAAAAATTTTAACTGTATCAAATCATCCGTGAATGCGGACTTGAGAAAGCTTTATAAGGAAGGGAAAAATCCGGAAGGGATAATCATCGGACCTGACAACACTTTTATGATGTCCGCGGAGGCCAAGGATAGCGTTCTTGAAAAGATAGGATTTGATATAAAATCAAATGGGACCGTTTCTTTAGACCAGATAATGGATATCCTTAAGATGATCCATGAAACCCTGTCGGGTTCCATGGAAGTTGAAGAGACGGAAGGCATTGGAGGTTTAAGTCAATTAGACCAACTGAAAGACCTTCTTCAGGGTTTGTCGAAATTGACCGGTTCAGCAGAGAAAGAGCTTAAGCAGACGGTTTCTGAAACAAGCAGAATGAAATCCGATGCTGCCGCAACAGGAAATATTAGATTCAAAGACGACATAGAAAGCTTGGATAAAATTGAAGTTGCGGATGATAATGCAGAAACCGGTATCGGCCAAAAGGGCGCCGGCCGGGATCTTCAGGGGAAAGATTCAGGTAAGGGCGATGCGGTCGCCGGCGATGACGGGGAGGCGGGAGTCAAAAAGACCTCCGGTCATTTTGATGACGCCGGTTTGCAGGAAAATTTTGAGGTGGAGGATCCTGAAGACGTTGAGAGGGTCGAGGACCCAGAAGAGGATAACGTTTTAGATGAAGTGACGGAAGTTGAACTGGACGAAACTGCTGAAGATTCTGAAGACGTTGAAGAGGTCGAGGACCTAGAAGAGGAGGACGTTTTAGATGAAGTAGTGGAAGTTGCGCCGGATGAAGTTGCTGAAGACGTTGAGGAAGCCGAGGACCTAGAAGAGGATGCCGTTTTAGATGAAGTGGGGGAAGCCGAGCCGGATAAAGCTGTTGAAGATTCTGAAAATCCGGAAGAAACTGGGGCGGCCGGCAGCGGTGAAGCGCCGGCGGGCGGCATGATTGAGAAAAATCTCGAAGCATTGGGATCTGAGGACGATGTTGGGCGTGCCGGTGCTGGTGGAGATGTCGCAGGTCCGGGTTTTCAAGGGAAAGCTTCGGGTGAAAACGATGCTGCCGTTGGCGATGACGGGAAGGCGGGTGCTGAAGAGACCTCCGGTCATTTTGATGAAGCCGGTTTGCAGGAAGATTTAAAGATAGATGCTCCTGAAGATGTTGAGGAAGTCGAGGACCTAGAGGAAGATGAGGTTTTAGATGAAGTGGTGGAAGTTGCGCCGGATGAAGTTGCTGAAGACGTTGAGGAAGCCGAGGACCTAGAAGAGGATGCCGTTTTAGATGAAGTGGAGGAAGTCGAACCCGAAGAAGCTGCAGTGGAGGCCGATCTTGACGAAAGTTATGAAGCTGATGATAATGAGCTTGAAGGGGGTGAGCCCTCAGATGACTTTGAGGAGATTGAAACGGCACAAGATCCCGCGGATTTAGGACTTCCGGTCGATTCTTTGGGGCAGGAGCATTCCGATGAAGTCAGTGACGAAATTCAAAAAGCAAAACTTCTGGCTGAAAGCTTTGACGGTTACCTCGGTGCCATGGATAGATATTACAACCAGTATGTTTTTATTCCAAAAGGGGAATACATCATTGGCGGCAGAAATGGCAAAAAAGCTGACAGGCCTGAGCAGAAGGTTTTCTTATCGTCATTTTATATCGGCCGGTTTCCGATTACCAACGCTCTTTTTGAGATTTTTGTCGAAAAAACAGGATATATAACCCATGCCGAAAAGGTTGGATATGGAACCGTTTACTACGGTCGTTTTCAAAAGATCAAAAACGAAAGAACCGGTTTAATCACATCTACATGGAATTCTTGCCTTCATTGTGAAACTGTCCAGGGCGCATATTGGTATCAGCCGTCCGGTGCAGGGAGCACGCTTCACAACAAAAGGGCTCATCCTGTTGTTCAAATTGCCTTGGAGGATTCCATGGCTTTTGCAGCCTGGACTGGAAAAAGAATCCCGACCGAAAATGAATGGGAGGCGGCTTCCGGAGCGGCAAAGAGCTTGATGTATCCCTGGGGACCGGATTGGAAAGACAATGCGTGCAACATTGAGAATAGTTGTGCCGGGGATACGACGCCGGTTGACCAGTACGTGGAATTTGAAAATGATTTTGGGATAGTCGATACGATGGGAAATGTTTTGGAATGGACTTCGGACAGCATAGAGACACTCTCAGACAAAGGCGAAAAATACAGATACCATATCGCTAAAGGAGGAAGCTGGATTTCCGGAAAGGATATCAGGTTATTCAGCCGCTTCGAGTTAGAACCTGAATCGCACTCTAACATTCTTGGGTTCAGATGTGTCGCCCATTAATTTTGAATCTATTAATTAATTCAAGCATTTACACCATTACCTCTTGCGTCCAAAGGGTGAGAATTTTTGATGAAATTTTCGGGCTTAGGGTTCATATGTAATTCGGATTCGGGGCGGTGTCGGCTGATCGTCCAGTTCCATGATGACATATCGCAGCAAGGACCGGATGCCTTCGTTTTGTCCGGGGTTGATGCAGAGGGTGTTTTCAATGGTGGTGCGAATCGTGCCGGAACGGGCGGGAGCGCCGTGGATGTGGCCGTGCAGTGATGCGATCAGAAGGCCCCTGCGGGACCAGTCTTCAATAAACCTCCTGATGCTGATACTTCCCACATGCAGGCCGTTGTCCAGAACATCTAAAGGGGTTTGATACGGCGGGGAATGCGCAACAAATATAAACGGCCGGTCGATCGATTCAGATAATCGGGCAAGGTCGTTTTCAATGGTATCATCAGAAGTCAGATCGATAACGGTTTCGACTAAGTTGCCGCTTGCTGACGAATACCCGTCTAAAGCAACGATGTTGCCTTTAGCAAACGGCGCATCGGGTGTATCCGGTTTTTCCCAGTCTTTGCGGTAAAACGGTGTCGGCGGTACGATCATGTAACCGATAATATCGACATGGTCGCTAAGCATGTACTTGCGCATATGCAGAAGCTTGATCAGTCCAAGATTGAGATCTTTTAGAATTTCGCGGTTGTAGACAAAATCATCGTTGGCAAGATCAAGATAAATGGCGATCGGCCGGCGTTCTTTAAAATTTTTGATCGCAGGCATAAAAATATTCTTAAGATACAAGGCCTGGGCCTGCAAGACACCGACCGTGTCGGCATCCGGCAGGTAGTGCGGAACAATGTCGCCGCCGACGATAACCACGTCCACCGCTTCTTTCTCAGCAATGTTCAGCATGGCATAGAGATGGTGGGGATTGGCATGAATGTCTGAGGTGTATAGGATTCTCATGTCACCTGTTCTCTTTGGGACAGTGCTACTTTCGATTGAATTTGTCAAGGATGCGTTTTTAGCGCCAAGCGCTTTTATTTACGCTTGTCATGCCCTTCTTCTCATGAGTATAACCCTAATTGAGCCTAAACAAAACAGAGAATGATCACAATATTTTTATTTCAGGGTATAACTTCGACTGTGCCTAAACAAAATGAAGGAACATTGCAGGATAAGTTATAATCCCTGCCCTTATCCGGCCCAATCAGGAAAATCTTTATGAGAACACCTTCCAACGACAAGATTGTGGAAGCGGCTGTTGCGCTGGCCGAAGCCTGGCAGAACCGGGCTAACGAGTTATTGACGGCCGAGGAAAAGGGAATCGCCCAGCAGGCCTACTTGCCGGACTCTTATGACATGCAAAAAGAGCTTACAGCCTGGGCCGGAAAGCGGGTGGCAAGCGGCGGAAGCCCCATCAGGATTCGAATCGTCAAAGGCGCCAACATGGAAATGGAGCAGCTCGAGGCCGCCATTCATAACGGGTTGACTTCGGGTCTGGAAAGCTTGGACCGACGGGAACAGGAATACTGGCGGGAACGTATCAATGCCGGCAACCTTTATATCAACCGGGGGACCACCGGTGCCATGGTTTTGCGCCAGCCGTTCGGCGGCATGGGCAAATCGGCTCTGGGTGCCGGTATTAAGGCCGGCGGCCCGAATTATGTCTCCCAGTTTATGGATTTTGAGGAAGTCGATTTGCCTTTTGTCGGCGCGATTCAGGATGATCATGCCTTGCTGCGTCTGGCCGCTGAATGGAAGCAAAAGCTAAATTGGGGCCAGTTGGGTGAGTTTAAGATCGACCTGCTTAAAACCATCCGGGCCGTTAAAAGTTACCTGTACCATTGGGAGCAGGAATTTTCGCAAGAAAAGGATTACTTCCATCTGCGGGGGCAGGATAACATAGTCCGTTATTTGCCCGTCGGTACGGTTGTGGTTCGCATCCATCCGGACGACAGCCTGTTCGATGTTCTGGCCAGAGTCGCCGCCGTCAAGATTTCAGGATGTAACCTGCTGATCAGCCTTACCAGAGGGTTGAATAACAAGGTAACCGAGTTTCTTAAAAACAATCCGGGCAAACGCTTTATAGATGATACCGCTGTGACGGAACAGTCCGACAAGGATCTTGTTGCGATCATCCCCGGGATTCAGCGCATCCGCTATGCCGCCCCGGGCCGGGTGCCGGAAGACGTATTCCGGGCGGCGGCAAGGACCGGCCTTTATATCTCGCGGACGCCGGTGTTGATGGAAGGCAGAATCGAGGTGTTGCAGTATTTGCGGGAGCAGAGCATCTGCAACAACTACCACCGCTATGGGAATCTGGGAGAAAGAGCGCTAATTTAATCATCGCGGTCTAAGTTTGAGGAGTAACTAGTTAAAATAAAGGGAAAATCATAGGATGGCTCAACTTGTCGCCGATCGCCGGGACGCCAATTTTGTCCCGCACGAACAATTGCAAGTTGAAGATCTCAGCAAACATGAAAGGTTTGCAGCGTTCAACAAAAAGACCGTGGACATGATTATCTCGGAAGCACGCAATCTGGCTATCAAGGAGATTCTGCCCACCCGGGCAATAGGGGACCGGGAAGGCTGCAAGTTCGAAAACGGGAAGGTGGCGGTTCCGGAATCCTTTCACCGAGCTTGGGAACTTTTAAAGGCAGGCGAGTGGATTGCCATGCCTGAAATCCCGGAATGGGGAGGCCAGGGGAATGCCTGCGGCGGTGGAAATTTCCGAGGAATCATTCGGCGGATAGTCTGCTTTTAAGTCCTTTTACTCAATTCTTCTGCCCGGAGTTCCTTTTTCAAAATTTTGCCCACATTGCTTTTAGGAAGTTTGGCCCTGAATTCAATCTCCGTCGGGAGTTTGTATGCGGCCAATTTGTCTTTGCAATAATCGATAAGTTCTTCTTGGGTTGCGGTTTTTCCTGCCTTCAATACCATGAAGACTTTAACCTGCTCGCCGCGTGTGGGGTGCGGAACTCCGATGGCGGTTGCTTCCAGGACCTTGGGATGCTCATAAAATACTTCCTCGATATCGCGCGGATAGACATTATAGCCTCCGGATAAGATCATATCTTTTTTGCGGTCAACAATATAAAAATATCCTTCTTCATCCATTTTGGCGATATCTCCGGTATGGAGCCAGCCGTCTGTGAGGGTTGCGGCGGTTTCTTCGGGTTGATTACGGTATCCTTTCATTACCTGCGGCCCTTTTACAAGAAGTTCACCGGCTTCGCCAACCGGAACAACTGTCTTGCCGTCGGCAATATCGACAATGCGACATTGGGTGTCGGAAATCGGGACACCGATACTTCCGACTTTGCGTTTGCCGCCGGCAAACGGGTTGATATGCGTTACCGGTGACGACTCCGTCAGGCCGAAGCCTTCTACGATGACGGCCCCGGTCTTGTTTTCGAAATCTTTGATAACTTCAAGCGGCAGCGGGGCACTTCCGGAAAAGCATCCTTTAATGGAAGTCAGGTCGACTTTACTGATCTTGGGATGATTGAGCATACCGATATACATGGTCGGGACCAGCGGCACAAAGGTCGGCCTGTGTTTGCCGATGGATTCCAGTAAAGATTCCGGCTGGGGTTTGGGAATGAGAATTTGCCCCCATCCCATGTATATGGCAAAATTCATGGCGGTTGACAAACCAAACACATGGAAATACGGCAGCGCTCCCAGCATGATTTCATTACCCTTGCTGAAGGTTGGAAACCAGGCGGCGACCTGCTGGACCTGTTTGCTGAGGTTGCCGTGGGTGAGCATTACGCCTTTGGAAACACCCGTGGTCCCGCCGGTATACTGATACATGGCCACATCGTCAAAAGAAAGTTCAACCGGCGGAGGATTGGGGGCATGGCGAGCCAGCAGGTCTTTCCATTTGTAGACATGTTCAGCAGATTTTACATCGGCGGCCAGGTTTTTCCTTTTGGCAACCAGCCCAAATAAAAGATTCTTTGGGAAGGGCAGGTAATCGCCGATAGACGTGTAAATGATCTGCTTGATCCGGGTCTTTTTCTTAAGATCGATCATGCGGTTGCCGAGAAGATCCAAGGTTATGAGGGCTTTTGATTCGGAATCATTGCATTGATATTCCAGTTCCCGGTCGCAATACAGAGGGTTGTTCATGACCGTAATGGCGCCTATTTTTAGTATGGCGTAATAGGCCGCAACGCAAGGAATAAGATTTGGCAGCAGGATGGCCACACTATCGCCTTTTTTGATGCCGAAGGTATGGAGGCCGGTGGCAAACCGGTTTACCATCTCATTCAAGCGGTGGTATGAAATCTTATAACCCTGAAACAGCAGGGCCGTTTTGTCGGGAAACCGGCCGGCCGAGCGTTCCAGAATGGCAGGCAGAGATATTTTTTCATAATCTATCTTTTCCGGGACACCTTTTTCATAGCTGGCCAACCACGGCTTGTCTTCATATCTTATTTCCGCGGACACATAAGCCTCCTTATAACTTTACATAAACGGATCGGTTCCGGGTTCCCAGTTCAACCCTGAACCGCTTAACCTATGTTTTAGTGTATCTGATAGGATGAAAAAGGGTTGTTGTCAAGAAAGCGAAAGGGGTATATCCTAAAACGTTCACCTATCCAACATTGATTCGTGGATGGACACTAACTAGTTGCGAAGGGGGTTGAAGACAAGCAAATGGAAACGGCGTTGATCTCTCCTGCCAAGGCAACGGTTCTGGGAATTCCTACGGCCATTTTTTCTTTATTGATTCCGCTGGTCGGAGCCGGGATTTTTGCTTACATCATTGCCATGCGGCTAAAACCCCTTGTTCTGGCTGCGCCGGATTCAAGGCTTGATCGTTTGGCGGATCGATTGTTGAACATGTTCAAATACGCGATCGGGCAGTACCGGCATCCCCGCTACCTGGATGCCGGCATCATTCATATTTTATTGTTTGCCGGTTTCATCATCCTGTCACTAAGATCAATTACGCTCGTGCTGCTTGGAATTTCAGAAGGTTATGTATTGCCGGGCTTTGGCGGGTCCGTTGGAACTGTTTACGGTATTCTCAAGGATTGTGCCGGAACCTGGGTCCTGGCCGTCTGTTTGATTGCCATGGTCCGCCGGGGGGTTTTTAAACCCGAGCGCTACGCGGTGCCGGCAAAGTACGGCAAGGAACATACCTGGGAAGCCCTATTGGTACTGTTGCTGATTACCGGTCTTGTTACCTGTGATATGATTTTTGAAGGCAGCCAGGTTGCGGCTCAGATTCAAAAAGGATTACAGACCGGTATTCTCATTCCAGGCACCGGAACCTGGTTTGCAGCCAATGTTTTGAGTCATTCAGCGCTTGGCAAGCTCCAGAGCCTGCATCTGGGGGCTTATTTTTTGCATGAGCTGATCTTTTTCTTTTTTTTGTGTTTTCTGCCGCTTGGCAAGCATTTTCATGTGATTACGTCGTTGCCGAATGTGTTTGTAATGAAACTGAAAAAAGGTGCCATAAAGCCGGTGCAATGGGGTGTTGGTGACGATCAGCTTGACGATCTCGAGTCCTTTGGGGTTAAAAAATTCGAAGATTTCACCTGGAAGCACATGCTCGATTTTTATGCTTGTGTCGATTGCGGACGCTGTTCGGATAATTGCCCGGCCAACGCCGTGGGACGTCCGCTCTCCCCCCGTTTTATTTCGATCAAGTGCCGGAACTATGCTTTCAAGAAATATCCGCTTTACGGCAAGGCCGTCAATGGCCGCCCGTTGATCGGTAATGTACTCGCAGAAGATGAGATTTGGTCGTGTACCACCTGCGGGGCCTGTGAGGAAGAATGTCCGCTCCTGATAGAATACATTGACAAGATTGTCGACGTCAGAAGAGGTATGGTAGATGACGGCATCGTGCCGCAGTCTTTGCAAAAACCGCTGGGAGCGCTTGAAAAACGCGGCAATCCTTACGGCAAGATCGAAAAAAAACGGGCCGACTGGGCCAAAGATTTGCCTGAAGAATGTAAGGTAAAGATACTGGACAAGAACGAAACCGCCGATACGCTTTATTTTGTTGACAGCATTACCTGCTATGATGACAGGATCCAAAAAATCGGCAGGGCTACAGCCCGTGTGCTTTCAAGTTTAAGGATCGATTTCGGCATTTTGGGACCGGCTGAAAGGGACAGCGGCCACGAGGTCAGACGCTTCGGCGAGGAGATGCTTTTTCAAGAATTAAGGGACCGAAACACCCAAGAGATCATCAACTCCGGTGTTCAACGTATTGTCACGGCAGATCCCCACGCTTTTAATGCCTTGAAGAATGACTATAACGGCCTGCCGCCGGTGGAGCACATCTGTCAGGTGGTGGCCAGAGGGATAAAGGGAGGGAAATTTCGTTTAAAGGGTGAAGATACCGGCAAGATCCATGTCTATCATGACCCCTGCTATCTGGGGCGGCATAACGGCCTTTATGATGTTCCCAGAGAGGTTATTGACGCCATTCCGAATTTAAAAAGGGTCGAAATGACCAAGTGCCGTGACCGCTCGTTTTGTTGTGGCGGCGGGGGACTGATGCTTTTTTATGAGCCGGTCGAGGAGACCCGCATGGGCAGACTTAGGGTGGAGATGGCCCAAAAGGCCGGCGCCGACGTGATCGTTACGGCCTGTCCGTTTTGCATGGTCAATATTGAGGATGCCATCAAGACCAGCGGCCTGGAAGGAAAAATGGAGGCCATCGATCTTGTTGAACTGATCGAGCGATACATGCTACAGAATATAAGATAACCAACGACAGTCGGGAGGAGGAACATGGAAATTCTGGTATGTGTCAAGAGGGTTCCGGATGCGTCGGAAAATGAGATCGAGATTAACAGAGACGGTAGCGACATTGAACGGGACGACCTGGTCTACTCCGTTAACGAATGGGACAATTATGCCGTGGAGGAAGCCATTCGCATCCGTGACAACGTCGGCGGGTCCGTTACCATCGTTTCCGTAGGAGACGAGGATGCCGAAGAAGTCATACGAAGAGAGATGGCCATGGGTGCCGATAAAGGTATCCGGCTGTCGGACGATGCCTTTGAGGGCTCTGACGGCAGAGGCATCGCCGCTATTTTAAAAGCAGAAGTTGAGAAAGGCGATTACGATTTGATTCTGACCGGCGCTCAGGCCGATGACGGGGCCGGCCAGGTGGGGGGCATGCTGGCGGCGATGCTCGATCGGCCCTATGCTTCTTTGGTCAACCATCTTGAAATCATTGATGACAAAAAGATCAAGGTCGGGCGCGAGATCGCCGGCGGAAATCAGGAAATGAACGAGATCGATCGGCCCTGTGTCCTTTCGATCCAGACCGGCATCAATGAGCCGCGCTATGTGGGTATTCGCGGCATCAGAAAAGTCGCTTCGGTCCAGATCCCGATTCATGGCGCCGGTGATCTCGGGATCGCCCCTGAATCCGTGGGCGCTGTTGGCGCCAAGCTAAAACGTCTGGATTATTTTGTCCCTGAATCGGGAGAAGGCGCTGAGATCCTGAAAGGCGGTACCGACGAAATCATCGCCAAACTGATTGAACTTTTGAAGGCCAAAGGAGGGATTAAATAATGACCCCACCGGTTTTTGCATATATACTTCACAAGGATGGTGTTACCGACGACACGGCCCTTGAGATGATGGCAGCGGCCCAAAAACTGAATCCTGAAGCCTCGATTGGTGCAATTGTAGCAGGTTCGGGAGCAGAGCTTGAGGCGGTCTGCCAAGACGTTGCCGCTTCGTATGCGCAAGTCTGGAAAATCAATAACGAGGCCCTGGCATATATCAATGCAGAGGTGTTGCGGGGCATGCTCGTGCGCATCCTGCCCCAAGGGTGTATCGTGCTCATTCCGTATGAACATTTTGGAATGGATCTGGCTCCCGGTCTTTCCATAAAACTTAATGTCGCCTATCTTCCGGATGCCGTCGGTTTCGAAGGTGTCGAGAACGGCAAGCTCAAAGCCATCCGCGAGGAGTATAGCGGTCAGGTCAGCACCCATGTGCTTTGTGATGTTTCCAAAGGGGCTGTGATAACCGTCCGTCCGGGATCGTTTGCGCCGGATGAAAGCAAAGGTGCTGACGGCCAGGTGATTGACAAAACCGCCGAAGCCATGGAAGGCGGCCTGCCGGGTGTCGGTCGCCGTTACCTGGAAGTTGTCGCGGCCGAGGTCGGCGACGTTGATATTACCAAGTCTGACATTCTGGTTTCGGTTGGGCGCGGGATCGAAGATCAGGATAACCTTGAGATGGTCTTTGACCTGGCCAAAGCCATGGGCGCTGAAGTATCCTGTTCCCGCCCGATCGTGGATGCCAAATGGTTGGAAAAGGCACGCCAGGTCGGAACGTCAGGCAAGACGGTAAAGCCGAAAGTCTATATGGCTCTGGGGATCAGCGGATCATTCCAGCATATCGGCGGGATCAAAGGTTCTCCGTTTATCGTAGCGGTCAACAAAAACTCCAGGGCTCCCATTTTTCAGATAGCGGACGTGGGGGTTGTGGCCGATATCCTCGATTTCGTCCCGGAACTGACCGATAAAATCAATGAAATGAAAGGATAAATACCTGATCCAAATGAGCAGCCCGGCGTTTGGGGCGGTCACGTCTAAAACCGCAGACATGCGTGCCTATAGCCTTAAATAAATAGGAATAAAAATGATAACACTATTGGATTACGGCGCCGGCAATGTTAGAAGCGTCATCAATGCAATTGAAAGTTTGGGGGAGAACGTAAAGGTTGTCTCTGGTATCGATGACATCCTGTCTGCAGAGAAGCTGATTTTTCCGGGAGTAGGCAATTTCGGGAGCATGATGCGGATCCTGTATCAAAAAAAATATGTCGGTGCCCTGAAAGATTACCTGCTCGCGGACAGACCGTTTCTGGGCATTTGCCTGGGTCTGCATGCATTGTTCAAAAAAAGTGCGGAAGCCCCTGATATAAACGGATTGGGTGTGCTGCCGGGGGATGTCAAACGGTTCGATATCGATCTTGCCGTCCCGCATATCGGCTGGAACGGCATTAACATCAAAAAGGCGTCTCGGATATTCAACGGGCTGCGAGGTGATGAAAAATTCTATTTTGTACATTCTTTTCACGTTGTCCCGCAGGACGACTCGGCTGTTTTAACAACAACCAATTACGGCATGGAATTTGTCAGCAGCATCCAAAAGGGGAATATCACGGCGACCCAATTCCATCCTGAAAAGAGCGGCGAGGCCGGGATAACGCTTTTAAAGAATTTTCTCAAGCCCGGCCATGAAAAAAAGACGCCTTTGCATGTTTCGAAAACAACCCGCCTGGCCAAAAGAATCGTTGCCTGCCTGGATGTCAGATCAAACGATCAGGGAGATCTTGTGGTTACCAAAGGGGATCAATATGATGTTAGGGAAAACGGGGCTGTCAGAAACCTCGGCAAACCGGTTGAACTCGCCGGGAGGTATTATCAAGAAGGCGCTGATGAGATTACCTTCCTCAATATTACAGGGTTCAGAGATTTTCCCTTAGAAGATATGCCGATGATTGACGTATTAAAACAAACTTCCATGAACGTTTTTGTTCCGCTGACCATAGGGGGAGGGATTAGAGATTATATTGATAAAGACGGCCGGAAATATACTGCTTTGGAAGTTGCGGCCGAATATTTCAGGTCGGGTGCCGACAAAATTTCCATCGGTAGTGATGCCGTCTTGATTGCCGAAGAGTATCTGCGAACCGGCCTAAAAACCGGCAGAAGCTCCATTGAGCGGATATCCGCAGTTTACGGCGCCCAGGCGGTGGTTATCTCCATCGATCCCAGAAGGGTCTATGTAGCGTCACCGGACCAGGTCCATCATCAGGTGATAAAAACAGAACAAAAAGGACCCAATGGTGAAGCATATTGTTGGTACCAGTGTACCATTAAGGGCGGCAGAGAGGGCCGAGACCTGGATGCCATCACGCTTGCCCAAGCCTGCGAAACGTTGGGCGCCGGCGAAATACTTTTAAATTGTATAGACAGGGATGGGACCAAATCCGGCTACGATATCGAATTAATCAATTCTGTTAAGAATGCCGTCACAATTCCTGTAATCGCATCAAGCGGTGCCGGCTGCGTTGAACATTTTTACGAAGTATTTACAAAAACCGAAGCGGAATCCGCGCTGGGCGCCGGCATATTCCACCGCAAGGAAGTTGCCATCGCCGCCGTAAAACATTATCTAAACGGCAAGGTTGAAATCCGGTTATAAAGAGCGATATCAACCAATTGAACCTTGATGGTTTCGTAAAAAATTTCCTTTTTACGAAACCATCAACCTTGATAGCCCAAGTCCGGGACCATTTCGCTAAGGTTCTTGCGGCTCGAGCCCATATCGCTTCATTTTCCGCCAGAGCGAAACCCGGTCGATGTCCATAATTTTTGCCGCCTTGGTCTTGTTTCCATCGCACTTGGTGAGTACCCATTTGATGTAATTTTTCTCTTGCTCCTCCAGGGTGGGAACCTCGCAAGAACGCTGACGGTATGTCTCAATAGACAGATTACGGATATATTCCGGAAGATCATCCACGCGGATGCAGGGACCGTTCTCCAGCGCCACAGCTCTCTCGATGACGTTTTCCAGTTCCCTGACATTGCCGGGCCAGCCATATTGACACAGTAACTCCATACATTCCCTGTCAATATCGTGAATTTCCTTCTTCATGGCCTGGCTTTTCTGGGCCAGAAAATGAAGGGCCAGCAACGGAATATCTCCCCCCCGATCCGTTAAGGGCGGCGAATGAATGGTGATCACATTGAGGCGGTAATACAGATCCTGGCGAAAATGCCCTTTTTCCACATCCTCCTTGAGATCGCGATGCGTGGCAGCGATAAAGCGGACATCCACAGGAACCGGACTCTCTCCGCCAACCGGCAAAACCTCCTTTTCCTGAATGACGCGCAGCAGTTTGATCTGCATGCTCAAGGGCATATCACCGATTTCATCCAAAAAAACGGTGCCGCCGTCGGCCACTTTGATCAGGCCGGCTTTGGCTTTGGTGGCGCCGGTAAATGCATCCTTTTCATGCCCGAAAAGCTCATTGGCCATGAGTTCTTCGGTAAAAGAGCCGCAATTAAAGGCGATAAACCGTTTATCGGAACGGGGGCTTAAGTTATGGATCGCCCGGGCCACCAGTTCCTTGCCGGTTCCGCTTTCACCCAGTATCAAAACGTTGATGTCCGCAGGCGCGATCTGGCGGATGGTTTTCTGGACGTTCACCATCGCCTCGCTTTTGCCGACGATAAAAGGGATCTGCTGGTGCTGTGAGAGTGTTTCTCTGAGTGCCAGATTTTCCACCTGGAGCCTGCGCTTTAAAAGCGCTTCCTGGGCAATTTTGCGGACCTCGTCGATTTTGTAAGGTTTGGCAATATAGTAATAGGCGCCTTCCCGCATGGCCTGTACGGATGAATCCACGGTGGCATATCCGGTGATCATGATCACCTCGGTGTACGGTTGAAGTTCCCTGGTTTTCCGTAAGACCTGCATCCCATCCACGTGCTCCATTTTAAGATCCGTGATGACCAGGTCGAAACTTTGTGAGTTCAGCAGATCAAGGGCCTTTACCCCGCTGTCCACCGCAATGATGTCATATCCTTCTTTTTTCAGGATATGTTCCAGATTTTTGCGGGAAATTTCCTCGTCTTCCACAACAAGCAATTTTTCTTTAGCAGATTTCAATACTTTCCCCTTAGGTCTGAAATTGCCTAATGATCAGGCCATGAAGAAGCAACGATGTGCCTTTATTTTTTGGCTGAGGATCCAAAAACAAAAAAACAGGAACGTTTAAAGTATATTTGACGATTGACCACCGGTAGGCAAAAAAACCGTAAACGTAGCACCTTCTCCTTCCTCACTGGTGACTTTTATCCAGCCGCCGTGTTGTTCAATAATGCCGTATACAATCGAAAGCCCCAATCCCGAGCCTTTGCCGACATCTTTTGTGGAAAAAAAGGGGTCGAATATCCGTGTAATATTTTCTTTGGCAATACCGCAGCCGGTATCCTGAACCTCAAAAGAAAACTCTTGTTGATTCTCTTCCTTTGAAGCTGTAATTTTCAGGGTCCCCTCATCTCCCACCGCCTGGAGCGCATTCAGGATGAGATTGATCAGAACCCGTTGAATCCGATCAGGATCAAGATTCGCCTGAATATCCGCCGGTACATCCAATTCAAGTTTGACATTTGCCGGTAATTCCCTTTTGATCGATTTAACGGCTTCATCGACCAGGTCAATAAAATTGACCGTTTTCACCTTGAGAGTCCGTTCCCGGGAAAATTCCAGCAGCGCTTTGACAATATTCCTGGCGCGATCCACCTGTTTTTCGGCACCAATCAAGAGCTCCTTTTGATATTCTGGATCACCTTGCCCAAATTCTTCCAGCAGGATTTGGACGGACGTGGAAATATTATTGAGCGGGTTGTTCAATTCATGGGCCACTCCGGAGGTTAATCTCCCTAAAGAAGCCAGTTTTTTGGCCTGAATGAGTTCTTCGCTCCGTTTATTCAGTTCCTTGATCATATTGTTCAGGCTGATGACCAGAGATTCGAATTCGTCGCCCGTGGCTATTTCGGGTATGTTCTTAAAATCACCCGTGGCTATTTTGGCAATGGCATCCTCAATCATTTTTAAGGGGCGATTGACGTTGAAAATTAAAAAAAGAGCCACCAGACCGGAGAGAATAACGATGGGCACCAGGGCGATAAGATGAATCGTTTTGGATTTGGCTGTAAGATCTCGAGTAACTTGACCTTCTTTTGCTAAAATATTCTCCAGTTCGGTTGTAAGCTTGCGCCCCTGCAACTGAATTAGAGAAATTTTTGCCGGGGGGATCAATAACGTGCCGTTTTGATGCAATTGCAAAAGTTCTGAAAGCGATTTTTTATATGCCCTCAGCTCGGTCAGCCGCTCAGGGAGATTTTTGGTCAGGGTAAATTTTCCGTATTCTGAAGTGATGTTTAATAAGATATCTTCGGCTGTATTAATATAAACAAGGGCCTGGTCGATATTCTCTTTGTCCAATGTTAAAAAAAAGTTCTTTTCATAGCGGCGGGCCTCCAGGATGGTGTTAAAAAGATTGTTTTTCCTTTCTATGATTTGGAGTTTTTGATGAAGAACGTACTGGCTGTGATAACTCCGCAGCCATATGAGTCCGCTGATCCCTATAAAAATCGCGAATGCTAAAAAAATCTTTTGCCTGATACTGATCTTCATGCTGGTTAACACCCCCTGATCGGCACAGCTCACCCGCTGTTGACGCCGGCCTGAAGCTCCTGGTGCGGCCGTCAGGAATAATAAGGAAGATCAACATGACATGTTACGTCTTTTACACCGGAAATTTTCCGTGCAATTTCCTGGCCGTGGCTGAAGCATCCCCGTGAAATCGTAATAATTGCCATAGTTATTGGATTCCATAGAAGAAATAGAGAATGGTAAGCTCCACCGTTAAAAAGAGGACGGTCATAAAAGCGCCTGCTTTGGCGTAATCCACCGTGCGATAGCCGCCCGGTCGCATGACCAGGGCATTGACCTGGTGCGTCGGCAGCACGAACGTATTGGAGGCCGACAATCCCACGACCAGAGCGGCCATACGGGGATCTCCGCCGGCCATGACCGCCATGTTCATGCACAGAGGAACCAAAAGAACCGTGGCACCGACATTGGAAATCACCAGGGTGAAAAAGGAAGTCAGGATGCCGACCGCGGCCAGCAGCACAATCGGAGAAGGCTGGCCCAGGAAGCCCAAGATCGTTTTGGCAATAAAAGCCGCCGTTCCGGTTTTTTCAAAGGCCATTCCCAGGGGAATCAGACCGGCCAGCAGGAACACGGTCATCCAGTCCACGGAGTAGTAGGCCTCATCAATGGTAAGCACCCCGGTGATGATCATCCCCAGGGCCCCCGACATCAGTGCCACCGAAAGCTGAACCTTGAAAATTAAAATCTGCAACAATGATACCGCCAGCCAGGCTATGGCCAGCTTGGCTTTTTCGGGGCGCAAGATTTCACCTTCCAGGGCCGTGGCAAAGGATAATGCCCGCGGTTGCGGCTTGTTTCTTAAAATATGGAACTTTTCCCAGGGACCGTGAAGCAGCAGGGTGTCGCCCATTTTCAGCCGGATATGGGTAAGTCCGCTGTAAAAAATCTTGTTGCCGGTGAACAGCGCTACCGGATTTACGCCGTAAAGCTCCTTAAAATTAGCTTCGCTAATGGTTTTGCCGATCAATTCAGACCTCGGCGAAACAACCGTTTCCGCCATGCCGGCGTTGGTCATGGCCAGGCTATCGGCAAATCCTTCCAGAGCGGGCTTGACCTGCCAGCCGTATTCTTCGGCCAGTTTGTGAACCCTTCCGGTTTTACCGACCACGGCAAGGTCATCGCCGGCTGAAATTTTATCGGTACTGCGCGGCACGAAATTTTTCTGTTTTTTGGCTGAAAAATTAATGGCGACCACCGTCACCAGGAATTTTGCTCTGATGTCCAGATCTGCCAGGGTTTTAGGCGTGGCAAAGGTATCGGGAACATGCAGCTCGAAAATATTTTCAAGCCCTTGATATTCCTCCATCAGCATGGCCGTGACGCCTTTATCGGCTTCGCCCCCGGCGGCCGGCAGGATGTATTTGCCGAAAAAAGTAAAATACAAGATTGCGCTGGAAAGCAGGCAGACTCCGATCGGCGTCTGGGTAAAAAGACCGAAGGGCTCTAATTTTTTTCCGCCCAAAACCAATAAATCATTCAGCAGAATGGTCGGACTGGCACCCACCAGGGTGATGGTTCCTCCGATAATGGCACAGAATCCCATGGGCATGAGAACCCGGGAAACCGGCATCCCCATTCTTTTGGAAATGCGCTGGGCCGCCGGAAGAAACAGCGCCGCCGCCCCGATGTTCTGCATCATGCTGGAGATTATTCCGACGGTGCCGGATATAAGTGTAATCACTTTCTTTTCACTGTTTCCGGCCAGCTTGATGATGGGACTGGCCACCTTGTTCATTACGCCGGTCTTGTCCAATCCGGCGCCGATGATAATAACGGCAATGATGGAACAGACGGCATTACTGCTCAAGCCCACAAACGCTTCTTTCGGAGTTACCAGCCCGACCAGCGGCAGTAAAACCATCATCATGATTCCCACCACATCAACCCGTACCCATTCGGAAATAAAAAGAAAAACCGCAAAACTAAGCACGATCATGGTCATAATCATCTGAGATGTCATATCAGCAATACCCCTTTCTCATCGGTTTCGAATATATCCATCCGCTTGCTATTCATAAACGGTTCAAATCGGAACCTGACAGGACTCATCCTTTGATTTTTCGTTTAAAGAGGACGCTGCGTTTTCATTTGCGCTTATTGTCTTTCCTGAACTTGAAGCACAAGAAAAGTACAAATCCGATGAGAACCAGACCAAACAAGAAATGCGCATCCATTCCATCCTCCTTTTAAATAAAATGACGCAAAACTAGAATCGGTTTCAAAATGGAATACATCCTATAAATGATTATCTCAAAAAAATAAAGCAGAAAATCCGGTCTGCTTTTTATAGAGCTTGTTTAAAAAGCAGCCGGATTTCTGCTTGTGCAATTCTGGTGCAATCACATCACACCATGGAATAAACAAACAATTTGCGCTCCAATCTTTCACCCTCTTCTACTCTGCTTTCACCCGCTTGTTCTATGGATTCCGACACTACAAAGGCAACCTCCCCGAACTCTTTTCTGAGCGATTCAACGGCCTCGTCGGTTTCACTGAACTTGATCACATGGGAAAAAGGAATTCCTTCCCGGGCGGCCTCTTCTTGAAACAGCCGGGCGTTATTTGCCGAAAGATCTTTAAAATCCTGGCAAATCTTGTCTCGCGAAGAGGAAAACAATTTGAATGTGTCGCAGGACAACGGTGCGGTGTTTAAGGCCACGATCTCATAAGACATCCGTTTGGCCATTTCCAGAGCATAATCGATAATCTCTCTGGAAAAGGTACTTTCCCTACCGATTACAAGAAGTTTATCGGACTCTCTCGGCATTTCTTCCGGGGTAAATTCGCGGGCATATTCCGGCTGTCCTGCCTCAGCAAAGGTGATCGCTTCCTGATATCGGTCCATCTTGCCGGTCAACCTGTTTACCTTCCGCTTAATTTTTCCAAAAATACCTGACATGTTTTAAACCTCCTGTATGGATTTAATTTTAAAAATATTTCTTGATCTTTAGCCGCACATCACCACCAGCGGAATGAACAATGACTGTTTTATTTTTCGGAACATGGGCGTTTCTTTTACCGCAAGGCCCTTCTGGCGGCGACCCTTTCCAGGGGAATCGTAGATGGTAAGCACGACATCCCGATGCGCATTGACATAATTAATAATCTCTGTATCAGGAGCCCCCGACGTTATGGTGAAGTGACAGGGAACACCTTCTTTTTCCGATTCCGGTAAAAGCTGCTTGATATTCTTCAAGGCTTCGGACATGATTTCGGCGGCGGTCTCATGTTCCCCTGCTTCGGCAAAAGTTGCGGCCACCAAAGAGCTTTCAAGGTATCTTCTGGCATGGCCGGCGCCTTTTCGCATCTTTTTCAGATATTCGCCGTAATTGCGGGGGTCGATAATTTGAAACACATTCAACTCCGCCTTAATGCGGTTGCAAAGCTCTATGGCGTAACGAAATGCCTTCTGATCAGGGGTAATACCGTCTACGGCCAATAATACTTTTTTCATTTTTATTTTCCCCGTCTGCTTTGACGACCGGTACAACTACATTCTCAGGCCCGGCCTGGTTTCTTCCCGTCTCGTAATCCCAGACTCGATTCGCTTGTCCTTTTCCTGCTTGGGTCGATCGTACAGGATATCCATTGCTCTCTCGGGTTCTCCGGCTTCGGCAAAAGTGATTGCCGCCATCATCCTGTCGAAGTTGTCGATTAAATTTTTAAGATTAAACATGACCGCTTCCTCCTTGTTAAAATTTGATTTTATAAGTAGAATGAGCAACTTCCATGCCACACAGGCTAAATAGATCTAACCTTCTTATTTTATAGACAAAATAATCGTAACGCTCGAAAAGGTGAAAAAGGGATGGCTGTTGCAATTTGCAACATGTTTTTAATGTATGGTAATATTTATTGAAATATAAGTATGTTATGATATATTGCAGAAAAAAGGGCTGATGTTGCAGATTGTAGCGGCAAATATTCCCATGAAACCATCAGGCGCGTGGGTTGCCAGGCGGCGTGTGAAAACAGTTGCAGATCAATCTGAAGCTGTCCTATACTTACGCCAAAAACCGAAATGAGGTCATGTCATGCGCATATTCAAAAAAGGCCCGGAAAAAGGGACACCTTCGGAGATAGAAGAATTAAAGGAGGTGGTGCTTGGCCTTAAAATGCCGGAGCCGGTTCAAAAAGTCGCGCTGAAAGAAATCGAGAGGCTGATGAAAACCAGTCCCGCCAGTGCTGAATATACCATCGGCATTAATTATCTCGATTATCTGGTGAGCCTCCCATGGAACAGGATGACCGAAGACAATCTTGATATTGAACGGGCCGAGTCGATTCTGAATCAGGAGCACTACGGCCTGACCAAAATCAAGGATCGAATCCTGGATCATCTGGCGGTCAGAATATTGAAGATGTCCCGGAAACACAGGATCCTGGTGGTGGATGATGAAGAAATGACCCGCAGGAATCTTGAGCACGTTTTTCAAAAGGACGGTTATCATGTCGATACGGCGGCCAGCGGGGTCGAAGCCCTGAATCTATTGGAAAAAAGTGCCTATGACGTCATCGTGACGGATCTTAAGATGGAAAAGGTGGACGGCATGGACGTCCTGGGGCAGGCCAAGGCCAAAGACCCCAACACCGAGGTGATTATCATCACGGGGTATGCCACTGTTACAACGGCCATTGAAGCCATGAAAAAGGGATCTTACCACTTTCTGGCCAAGCCGTTGAAGCTGGCTGAAATCAGATCAACCATCAAGACCGCCTTATTCAAAAAAATGGTTCGGCTGGAACCCAAGGGCCCTGTGCTGTGCTTTGCAGGTCCGCCCGGTACCGGCAAAACTTCTCTGGGGATGTCCATCGCCCGGAGCCTGGAGCGAAAATTCATACGCATTTCCCTGGCCGGGATGAAAGACGAAGCCGAAATCAGAGGACATCGCAAAAGCTATGTCGGCGCGCTGCCCGGTAGAATTATCCAGGAAATTCGCCGGGCGGAATCGAAAAATCCGGTCATGATGCTGGATGAAATTGATAAAATCGGGCAGGATTTTAAAGGGGACCCGGCTTCGGCCTTGCTGGAGGTTCTCGACCCCGAGCAGAATGCCAACTTCGTTGACCACTATCTGGATGTTCCCTTTGATCTTTCCAAAGTCATGTTCATCACCACGGCCAACACCGTTGATCTCATCCCCGGTCCGCTTCTCGATCGACTGGAGGTTATTTACCTTTCAGGATATACAGAGGAAGAAAAGGTGCAAATAGCAGCAAGATATTTGGTATCCAAAGAGATAGAGGAAGCAGGGCTCGTTGAAGATCCGGCCGTTTTTACAACCGAAGCCATTCACAAGATCATCAGGGAATACACCCGCGAAGCCGGTCTCAGGAATCTCCAGAGGCAAATCGCTTCGATCTGCCGTAAAACCGCCCGCAAAGCGCTGAAAAGCGGCCGCCAAAATATATCAAGCCCGATAACGCCGGAGACGGTGGAGCAACTCCTGGGTCCCGGAAAATATCATCTGGAAGTTGTCGACGACAAAGGAAGAATCGGTGTGGCCACCGGTTTGGCATGGACGGCCGCCGGCGGAGAAATCATCTTCATCGAAGCTGTAAAAATGAAAGGTAAAAGCCGTCTGACCTTAACGGGTTCCTTGGGTGACGTGATGAAAGAATCCGCCCAGGCGGCCTTAAGTTATATTCGCAGCCATACCGAACTGCTCAATATCCCTGAAAGTATGTTCGATGAATATGACATTCATATTCACGTTCCGGCCGGTTCCATTCCCAAGGATGGACCTTCGGCGGGATTGACCATTGCCGTTGCCTTGATTTCGCTGTTGACCGGACGGCCGTGCAAAAGAGAAACGGCCTTGACAGGAGAAATGACCTTAAGCGGCAGGTTGCTTCCGGTGGGCGGCGTGAAAGAAAAGGTTCTGGCGGCCCACCGGGCCGGGGTAAAATCTGTGGTTTTTCCGGCCAAAAACGAGGCGGACATTAAAGATATCCCCGATGATATTAAAAAGGATTTAAAGATTATTACCACCGATGAATTGGCGGAGATCGTTGATTTGGTGCTAGAATAAGGAAAACAATCAGTTCCTTTATTGCCTTAATTGTAAGATTTGTGCATATTGCCGTAGAACTTTTTTAATTGCCACAAAGACACCAAGACACGAATAAAAAATACTAAAGATATCCTTTGTGTCTTTGTGCCTTGGTGGCAAATATTTTTTTGTGTCAAGGCTTGTGCTGGAGGGCCCTTTGCTTGAGGTGTTGGAAAACGTCGGGGCCTTCCGTGGTCGCTGGTTCCTTCCCCGAGGCAACCTGTTGTATGAATTCAATTTTGCCCTTGTCAAAACTGCCGACCTGCTGGTCAATGAAATAGAGCGTGTTGTGGATAATGCTGTAAATGACCATTGGCCCGAACACGATTTCGCCGCTTTCTTTACGGGTTAAGACACCGAAAGCTCTGTGGTGGCTCATCTGGAAGGCTTTGGGAGCCGGACTGAACGCCAGAATTTCGGCAAAAAGTTCTAAAGATTCAATGACGCCGTCGGCATATTTTCGCTGCAACGAGGCCGTGCCGTCGTTTACAATTTCGTCAAGATCGGATTCCTCAAAGGAAAGATCCAGGGTATCGATGCATTCTTTTTGGATGGTTCTAACGGATGCTTCTTTTTTGCTGATGACCACGTCGCTGTCATTTAATATCTTGATAACGTTACGGATGCTGATCATTTCCTTGACCGTGGGACTTTTGCGCATAGCCACGTCCTCGACAGACGTGTTATAGATGGCCAGATCATTGTCGAGTACCAGGATTTTGGTTTTTTTAGCATCGGCATCCTGTAAGTACAGATTCAGATCTCGCTGCTTACGGTACGTATAAGTGCTCATTTTAAGCAGGCTGCGCATGAGCTGCTTGTCTATCCTGCGGTCGCTGTCCGGCGGTCCGATCGTCGCAAGCACCTGCGCTGCCAGGCTGTCGATCTTGATTTTCTTTAAAAGATTTTCCTTAAAAGACATTCTGCCCTCGGGTTAAGGGAGTTTTATATCATCTTTACCTTTTTGCACTAGAGAATAGACGATCTAAAGCCGGCTGTCAATTGTTCGCCACGGTTACTTGACCAACAGGCAATATTTATGTATGTAAAAATGAATATTTTTTTAAAAAAGGAATAAAACATGACCGAATATGCAAAGCTTATATTCGAAGGCAAGACTTACGAGTTTCCCGTGGTTGTCGGTACCGAAGGTGAAAAGGCCATCGACATCTCGCAGCTTCGCCAGCAGACAGGCCTGATTACACTCGATCCGGGTTATGCCAATACCGGCAGTTGTGAAAGTGCCATTACTTTCATGGACGGTGAAAAGGGAATATTGCGGTACCGCGGCATTCCGATTGAGCAGTTGGCCGAACATTCCAGTTTTATCGAGACGGCCTTTCTGTTGATCAACGGCCGGCTGCCCACCAGGGAGGAACTGAATCGAGTGTCGGTTCTGTTCAATGACCACAGCCTGGTGCACGAGGACATGCAGATGTTTTATCATAATTTTCCCCGGGCCTCTCATCCCATGGGCATCCTTTCATCCATGGTAAACGCCCTAAGAAGTTTTTATCCTGAACTGCAGACCATTGAGGAAGAAATCAATATCACTGAAATCCGGCTGCTGTCCAAGGTTCGCACCATGGCTGCCATGTCCTACAAGATATCGAGGGGTCACAAGGTCGTGTATCCCCGTCCTGACTTAAAGTATTGTGCCAATTTTCTAAACATGATGTTCGACACACCGGTAAAGCCGTATCAGATCAATGATACTCTGGTGAAAGCCTTGGAAGTCTTTTGGATTTTGCATGCCGACCATGAACAGAACTGTTCGACGTCCACCGTAAGGCTGGTGGGCAGCGGCAGGGTCAATCTTTACGCTGCGATTTCAGCCGGGATTTCGGCCCTGTGGGGGCCCCTGCACGGCGGCGCCAATCAAGCCGTGATTGAAATGCTGACCGAAATTCACAAAGACGGCGGCAATTATCGTCAGGCTATTGAAAAAGCCAAGGACAAAAACGACCCCTTCAGGCTCATGGGCTTCGGGCATCGGGTTTACAAGTCCTATGATCCTCGTGCCAGAATCATGAAAAAAATGTGTGATGCCGTCCTGGAAGGCCTCCACATTACCGATCCCTTGCTCGACATAGCCAAGGAACTGGAAGAAGCGGCCTTGACGGATGATTATTTTATCGAAAAAAATCTCTATCCCAATGTTGACTTTTACAGCGGTATTGTGTTGCGGGCCATGGGGATTCCCACCAACATGTTTACGGTGATGTTTGCCATCGGCCGGCTTCCCGGATGGATTGCGCAGTGGAAAGAGAGTATGGACGATCCCAAATGGAAGCTCGGACGGCCCCGCCAGATCTATATCGGACCTGCTAAAATGGATTATGTTCCGATCGATGAACGCAAAATCGACAGTTCCAAAAGAATTGCCGGCATTGAACCGCCAAAGTATTCCATGACCCTTTAACCTGCTGCGCGGCCGGATATCGCCATGGAATCCCCTGACGCCGAATTGGCCCCGTGCTGCTTCAATGAGCTTGTAAGGCGCTTTGCGGTCATGTGTGCCGGTGATGAACCCCGGGTATCAATTGTGTTACAGTCTGGGGCGCCATGAGATTATTCAATTAAAACAGCAGGAAAATGTATATGGATGGAATGAATTTAAATTATAAGGCCTTGATGGATAATCTTTTTGACGGTGTCTATTTCGTCGATAAGACCGGAACGATCCGATACTGGAATAGAGCGGCTGAAAATATAACCGGTTTTGCGGCCGATGAAGTCTTGGGCAAACGCTGCTCAGATAATGTTCCGGTCCATTTTGACAGTGACGGGCACAATCTCAGTAAGGGCTTGTGCCCCCTTGAAAAATCCATCACAGACGGTGCCGCCCTGGAAACGGAACTTTATCTTTGCCATAAAAACGGGCGTAGAATCCCGGTGGCTATCCGTATTACGCCGGTCAGGGATTCTGAAGGATCGATCATCGGTGCTTTGGAATTATTCAGTGACATCAGTTCAAAATCAGCAACCCTTTTAAGAATCAAAGAGCTTGAAAAGCTCTCATTGACGGATCCACTGACACGGCTGGCCAACAGAAGATTTGTTGAATCGGAACTGAGCAACCGTCTTCAGGAACTGGCTCGTTTTAAATGGCCGTTCGGTGTTCTTTTTATGGATATCGACCATTTTAAACATTTTAACGACACTTACGGACATGACGTCGGCGATTCGATTTTAAAAACATTGGCGAATACGGTGGTCGGTAATACCCGGCCGTTTGATCTTTTCGGACGCTGGGGCGGCGAAGAGTTTATCGGCATCATGCGGAATGTAGATCAAAAGGGTCTGCAATATATTGGAAACAGGCTGCGGTTGCTTGTGGAAGCAGCTTGCGTCGTCGTAGAAGAAAAGAAGATGAATGTCACGGTTTCTTTGGGGGGAACCATGGCCAAACCGGATGATACCGTTGAAGGACTTATCAAGCGGGCCGACCGGCTGATGTTTCAAAGTAAAAAGGCCGGGAGAAACTGTTTGACGGTTTCCGATTAGCTTGGATTTTAACTGCTTATCGGTCCAATTCGGCTCTGACCGCCAATCCGATCTTCTCGATAGAAAACGGCTTTCTCAGATAGCAGCCCGCACCTAAACTCAAGGCCTCTTTGGCGCGATCGGTTTCCGAAAACCCGCTCACGATGATCGCCTTCTGGCCGGAATGGAATTCAAGGATCCTTTTGTAGGTTTCAAGGCCGTCAATGCCGGGATCCATGATCATATCCAGAATCAAAAGATCGGCAGAGTGTTTTTTCATGTAATCGACCGCTTCTTCTCCGCTGGAAACTGCTTTCACGGCGTAACCCAATTTTTCAAGTATGTTACAGGTCAAATTACGCTGCTCCTCCACATCATCTACAACCAGAACGGACTTGCCGTTTCCCATATAATCTTTTATGGAGATTTGCCGCTTGTCACTGTCCGGTTTCTTTCGCGTTGCCGGGATATAGAGCGTAAAAGTGGTTCCTTTTCCATAGGTGCTCTGTATCTCGATGAAACCTTTATGGTCCTTTACCGTACTCCAGACCACGGTCATTCCCAATCCTGTTCCGCTCTTTCCCATGGCTTTTTTTGTATAGAACGGCTCAAAGATTCTCTCCATGTCCGCAGATGAAATCCCTGTGCCTGGATCAGAAACAGAGAAAACAACATAGTCCCCGGGCGGTGCAGCTTCATTCTTGATCAGGGATCGGTCCAGGTAACGGTTTTCGGTGGCCAGGATGATTTTGCCTCCCGAGGGCATGGCTTCCGCAGCATTGGAAACCAGGTTCATGACCATCTTGGACAGATGGACCGGAGATCCTTGAACGTTAAACAGGCTGGTATCGAGGTCTGTTTCCACCTGAACGCCGCAATGATAGTATTTCATCTTGTCATGTTCGGGACTCGTCAAGTATTCCAATACGACATTATTCAAGTTAACCACTTCGTTGACGACAACGCCTCTCCTGGCAAGATTCAGTAGATCCTGCACAATCGCTGCAGCCTTTTCTCCCGACTTCTTTATGGTCAAGATGGGCCCCTTCAAAGGGCTGTTCTCCGGAATATCCATAAGCAGAAGCTCGGGATAACTGACCAAACCGGACAAAATATTGTTCAGGTCATGGGCCACTCCTCCGGCAAGTGTGCCGATGGCTTCCATCTTTTGGGAATGGATGAGCTGTTTTTCCAGAGCTTTTCGCTCTGTAAGGTCTCTGACCGACAGGATTACGGCCTTTTCCCCGCTGTGGTGAATTGATGAAAAATTGATCTCTACGTCTCTCATTATCCTGTTCTTACCGCGCAATCGAACTTCGAGGTGTCTGCCGGAAGCCCCGTCCTCTAAGAGGGACTGGATTGTGCGGAAATCCGTATAATCGGTTGTGTTGTCCAAAAGAGCTTCGAATGCTATCTTGGTAAGTTCTTCAAATCCGTAGCCCGTTATCTCTTCATATTTGGGATTGGCGTAGACGTGCATCCCCGCCTGAATAATGGCGATACCGTCGTTTGAACTTTCAGCCAGGATCCGATATTTTTGTTCACTATCGCGCAATTTCTCATATTGGAGGGTGCTGTACACCATGATGGCCACAAAGTTCGATATCACGTTGAACAGGTAGATGTCGTTTTTTTCAAAAACATTGTTCTCCCTGTGACTGAGGTTGATGACCCCAAAACGTTTTCCTCCGATCATCAGGGGAATGGAGATAAGGCTGCCAATCGTTACCTTGCTGTTATCGCGGGATAAAAAATATTCGGACTCTTTTGCATTCTGGATGAGAACACTCCTCTTTTCCAGCAATGCCTGCCCGGCAGCGCCTTGCCCCAAATTGAAGAGGTATCGGACACCCTGCTTTGAAAACACCTTTTCAGGTTTCAGCACATAAGCTCTTTTTTCGGGGTCGCTGGCGCAGACGAGGAAGAGTCGACGCTTCTTATGATCAAACAGCATGATCGAGCAATTCTGAGCGCGAGTATTATGGATAATGACGTCAAGAATGTGTTGACATGTTTTTTTGAAACTGCTGATATGAAAAAGGGCCTGCCCAATCTCGCGGACCATGGAGAGCTCGGCGATCTTCTCCTCGAATCGGCCTTGAATGCCCTGGATCTGATCACGGAGAAGCTTGTTCTCCAGTTCTAAAGCGTTAATCTTTTTCTCCATCATAACTGAAAACAATCAATAATTTATTTTATCAATTCGAAGAATTCTTGGATACTTGAACGTTTCTTTTTCAAGACCTGTAGAAGTTCCTTCAGGTCTTTTTCAGAAAGCCTTAGCTCCCGGGCGGTGGTTTTCGGTATATCAGGCACGGAATTTCCGCTAGATCCAATACCGGCCTGATGACATAGAAAATCAGCAAGCCCTACAATCGTGGCTTGGTATCGGTAGGGCTGGGGACAGTCCGTCGGATCGTGATGAAAGCGGCATGGATAAACGAGGCTTTCAGGAAAATTCCATCTTTCCATTAAAAGTCCTGATAGAACAGCATGGTCGATACCCAGAATCTCTTTTTCTTTGAGAAATAAAACAGTCTCGTTTTTTCCCGCGTCCTCCAGCACAGCTTTATACTCCTTAGGAAAGTATACCACGAAAATGACTTTACCCATGTCGTGGAGAAGCCCGTTTAAAAATAGTTTCTCATCCGCTTTCATGCCTGTTTTCATGCCGATTTCTTTGGCTGCTGTGGCACACCCGACAGAGTGAAGCCACAAATCTCTTATATCAAAGACTTCATGAACAGGGTTCTGCTTGAACGCTGAAAAAACACTCATTCCAATGGTTAAGCCGATGATTTCATTGAAACCAACGACCGTTATGGCCCGTTGAATGGTGTCAACCTGTTTCATCTGGCCGTAGTAGGCTGAATTGGATAGTCTGAGGATTTTGTTGGCCAAGGCCTGGTCATTGTTGATGAAACCGGACAGATCTTTACTGGAAGTCTTTTCGTCGATGGCCGCATTCAAAACCTTATCCACGACCATGGGCAGGGTAGGCAACTGCGTCTTTTTGTTGCGCACCAGGTCTTCGATCTTATCTTTTAATTTCGATACCATTCTTACACTGCAAAACCCATTCAGCGCTTTTATTTTAACGCCATGACGAAAACTAAAGAAGATGTCTGCTTTTGTTCACCACTAGTAATGCAAGCAAAAATTGTGCCAAATAAATACGGGAAAGACCTAAGCATGCATTGAGTCATTCAAAAGGCGCGGCCGGATTCCCTGTCCGGATTTCTCATTCAGGGATTTGAACCAGATCCGTGTCCGCATCCATCCAGGCCGGGAAGGATTCCCGGTACGCCCGCAGTTCATTATGGGATAACACCGCTGTATACATGCAATCCTTGTACTCTTTCTGAAAGAGAATTTTCCCGGCCGGATCGATAATCGAAGAGTCTCCCCTGTAAGTTAAGCCGTTGCCGTCGGTCCCGACGCGGTTGACGCCGATGACATAGCACTGGTTTTCAATGGCTCGCGCCAGCAGCAGGGCCTTCCAGTGCAAGGCGCGCCTTTCCGGCCAGTTGGCGACAAAGATCGCCATATCAAACCGGTTGGAGATGTTTCTGGTCCAGGCCGGAAAGCGCAGGTCATAACAGATAAACGGTCGGATCTTCCAGCCTTGCAAATCGACGGTAACGGTTTTATCGCCGGCGCTGTATACTTTTTCTTCGCCCAACATCCGAAAAAGATGTCTTTTATCGTAGGTGATGAGCCGGCTGTCCGGCTTGGCCCACAACAGGCGGTTTAAAAAAAGTCCGTTATCTTTGATAATGACACTGCCGACGATGTCCGCATGCATCTGTCTGGATTTTTGCTGAAGCCACTGGACGGCAGAACCGTTCATGCCCTGGGCAAGTTTTGCGGCCTTCATGGAAAAACCGGTGGTAAACATCTCCGGCAAAATGATAAGATGCGTCTCTTCCCGGATCGCGTCGATCTTGCGGTCAAACGCCGCCAGGTTTGCCGCAATGTCTTCCCAGGCCAGTTCGCTTTGAATGATCGTTACTTTTAAATCGCGCATAGTTTTTCCGCAGCCCTTTCCAGGGTTTCATCTTTTTTGGCAAAGCAGAATCGAAGCACCCGATGGTCTTTGTTATCATGATAAAACACCGACGGCGGGATCGAAGCGACCCCGTGCCGGATGGTCAGGCGTTTGGCGAACTGCATATCAGGTTCATTGCTGATGGCTGAGTAATCGAGCATTTGAAAGTAGGTGCCGCGGCAAGGCAGCGCTTTAAAACGCGACGGTTCAATCAACGCCAAAAACTTGTCGCGCTTGTTTTGATAAAATTCCGAGAGCGCAAGATAAGCATCCTTTTTCTGCATAAATTCCGCATAGGCATGCTGAATCGGGGTGTTCGAAGCAAAGGTCAGAAACTGATGCACCCTTTGGAACTCTGCCGATAACGGTTCCGGCGCCAGGCAGTACCCGATCTTCCACCCGGTGGTATGGTACGTTTTGCCGAAAGAGCTGATGACAAAGCTTCTTTGGGCAAGTTCCGGATGGCGGCAGATGCTTTCGTGAATCCGGTCATCGAAAATAATATGCTCGTAAACCTCGTCACTGACAAGCAGCACATCCGTATCCCGGACGGTCCGTTTCAGTGCCGATATATCTTCGCCCGATAAGACGGCACCGGTCGGGTTATGGGGCGAGTTTAATATCATCAGCCTGGTTTTTGAGGTGATTGCACGCTGAACATCGTCCCAGTCGATGCGATAATCCGGGAAACGATACTTTACAAATACGGGGATGCCGCCGTTGAGCCGGATGGCCGGCACGTAGCAGTCAAAGGCCGGCTCCATCACGATAACCTCATCATTTGTTTGAACGACGGCGGTGATGGCCGCAAACAAAGCTTCGGTGGCCCCGGAGGTCACGGTGATTTCCGTTGCCGGATCGTAAACGGCGTTGTAGAGCTGCTGTGTTTTTTCCGCGATCCTTTCACGCAGCTCCGGCACCCCCTGCATCGGCGCGTACTGGTTATATCCGGCCCGCATGTATTTGGCCACCAGCTCCAGAAGATCGGGATCTACGTCGAAGTCCGGAAATCCCTGGGATAGATTTAAGGCCTTGTGTTCGCTGGCCAGGGCCGACATGACCGTGAAGATGGTTGTAGCGGTGTGCGGGAGTTTGGAATGGATTTTCATGGCTTTTAAGTCTAATGTTTTACAATAATTTGAAATCACTTGGCAAAATCATTATTTTGCCGTTAATTCTTTTGCAATTATCAAAATGTGATGGTTTCGTAATAAGTCAAAATCTCACGCAAAGGGCGCAAAGTTAACTTGTTAATATTAAATGATATTATCTTGGCGTCCTTGGCGTCTTTGCGAGAAAATATAGTTTTTACGAGTTCGTCAAAATGTCATTAACTTAAAAAAAATGTCAAGTTTTTTTTCCTTTCCCTGCGATTTTAGCTTCAGAACTTATTGAAAAATTTATGATAAACTGGATTTTTTTGCTCAACCCCGGTGCCGGGATCTTCGACCTGCATTTTTGGAAAACTTGACAAGCGCTCAACTTAGGACAAAGTATCCGCTTTAAAAAAAGATCATCCATTAGGGTTTGAGCTCGACCAGCGTGGCCCCCCACCCGCCGGCTTCAAGGGGTGCATCCCGGAAAGACGATACCAGGGGATGTTTCTCTAAAAGTTCCTGAACCCTTTTTTTCAGTATGCCCTTGCCCTTGCCGTGAACGATCCGGACAGAAAAGATGTGTTTTTCAACGCAGGCAGCCAGGTATTCGTCCAAAAGGTCCGGGACGTCCCGGGGTTGAAAGGTGTGCAGATCAAGGATGTCTTGGATCGGTATTTTTACGGGTTTCATGACATAATACATACGATTTGGTTGGGCTGGCTTAAATTCTTGATATAAAATGTTCCTTGATATAACAAACAAACTATAAACCTTATGGAGTTAAAATTCAATTAAGTGTTTAACATGTTGAAATTTCTTGTCCTTCCTTTTTTGGCATACCTGTTGGGGTCTATTCCCTGGGGTTTGGTTTTGACCCGTATGTTTACATCCGTTGATATCCGGCAGCACGGCAGCGGTAACATCGGTGCCACCAACGTCAAACGCGTCGCCGGTTCAACCCTGGGGATGCTGACCCTTGCCGGGGATGTGCTCAAAGGTGCTGTTCCGGTCTGGCTGGCGGTAACCCTGGCCGGTCCGAGTTCGGTCTGGGGCCAGATGTATATTTCAGTTGTGGCCCTGGCTGCCTTTGGCGGACACCTTTATCCGGTGTTTTTAAAATTCAAAAGCGGCGGAAAAGGGGTTGCCACTGCGGCCGGCTGCTTTTTTGCGATTTCGCCGGCGGCGGGCATTGTCGCCATGCTGGTCTTTATCATGGTTGTCTGCTGGTGGGAGCGAGTCTCGGCGGGGTCGCTTGCGGCCGCGGCCGCCCTGCCGGTGGCTGTTTGGGAGGCGTCCCAATCAAGGGTCCTCACCGGATGTGCCGTTGTCACCGCGATATGCATCTATATTCGCCACAAGGACAATATCAAACGGCTGTTGGCCGGAACCGAACCGAAAATAGGGGAATAGGTTGGTTGATTGGTTAAAACGTTCGCAAAATTGCTTTGTTAAAAAAAACCCTTGACAGGGATGTCCATAATGTAGTATTTTAGCCGTAACTTAATTGGATGGTGAAAATGGAAACTAAACAAGCCGAATTATTTAAAGTTTTGGGGGTGGAGTCACGTATAAAGATCATCGAACTGTTGAAGCAGAAAGGCCCGTTAGGCGCAAACGAGATGTCCGAGATACTGGGGATTACGCCTTCAGCCGTTTCCCAACATCTTAAGATTCTCAAACATGCCGGATTGGTTCGAAATGAGCGCAAGGGTTATTGGATACCTTATGAGATAAACCCGGCTGCTTTGGAAAAATGCGGGGATTTATTATCCAGCATTTGCACCTGCGGCTGCGAAGGAACTGGAAAGTTCCGCGAGGCTGAGCTCGAAAAGTCCGGGGACAAAGTTGCCCTTTTAAGAAAATACGAGCGCGAGCTTGAGGAGGAAATTAAAAAAGTTCGGGCTCAAATCGAAACGCTGGAATAAGCCAAGAATCTTAGTCTATTTTTTTTGGGCAAATAATTAAGTAAATGCTTAATTGCCTAGAGACTTAATAACTTTAAAACTTAAAGGAGGAACACGACCATGGAACACAAGACGGACCGTTTCGGAGACGACAAAGAAGTACGAAGACTTGCCGAGCAAATCGCCAATGAGCGCATAGCACCTGATGCCTCAGAGCGCGACCTGAACCACACTTTTCCCTGGGATGCCATTCGCATTTTAGCGGAAGCCGGTATATTGGGCGTGGCCGTTTCCGAAGACTATGGCGGTTTTGGAGGCGGACGAGTTAGTTTCGCCTCTGTAGTGCAAGAGATATCGAAAGCATGCGCTTCGACTGCCCTTGTTTTAGTCTCCCATGCGATAGCGGCAAAGGCAATCGAGCTTGCTGCGGACAAGGCGGTGGCCAAAAGGTGGCTTCCGGAAATGGTGAAGGGCCAATCTCTTGGAGCATTTGCCGTTCATGAACCTGACAGTGGCAGCAACGCCGGAGCCATAACGACTCGGGCAATGAAAGATGGTAATCATTATATCGTGAACGGTTCTAAATTCTTCATTACCTCAGCCGGAGAAGCCAACCTCTATCTGGTTCTTGTCAAGACCGATCCCGAAAAGGGTCCACAGGGAATGAGCACCATCCTTGTTGAAAAGGATACTCCCGGCCTTTCTTTTGGTCGCTCCGAAGATAAAATGGGCATGACAAGCACTTCATCAAGGGAAATGTTTTTTAGCGATTGCAGAATTCCCATTGGTAACCTCATAGGTAAAGAAGGCGAAGGAACGCAGGTTATCGGCAAGGCGGTCGTTGGCTGGGGGTTTTTCGGAGCTGCCGCCATATCCGTGGGTATCGCCGATTCCGCTGTGACGCTTTCGGTTAAGCATGCCAAAGAGAGAACGATTGCAGGCCACCCCATTGGTATTCATCAAGCCGTTCAATTTTTAATAGCTGATATTATTCTTGGGAAAGAAGCCGCGGAATCTTTGCTGGTGACATGTGCTGCGCGAGCGGATTCAGCGCCAGACACGGCCGCTATCAACGGATTCAAGGCCAAGCTTTTCGCGTCCGAGACGGCTGTAGATGTGTATCAAAGCGATACAGGTCATGGGCGGTCATGGGTACTGTCGCGATTACGTGGTTGAACGGCTTTTTCGTGACGCCCGCGGCCTGATGCTCCACTTCAAGACCTCCGAATGGCTCCGTCAAGATGTTGCCAAAGCGGCACTGGGATTGTGAGGTTTCTTTGCAATCGAAAACATAATAAGTGGTTGAGTCTCTAAATTTTGGCATGATGAGTCGCGTTAACTTGAAAAGGGGGTGATAAGGGTATCGGATAAAACTTGGGGGATTTCGAATGTATTCAGATGAAACAGTAAAACGCCAAAGTCAAAAAAGGACCGAAAACCAAGAAACCCAAATAGAATATTTTTTGGTGACACCCGGATACACCTAAATGTGTCATATTTGAAGAACAAATCTGATTGAGGAAAGGAAATAGATCTTATGGAGCCTAAAAAGAAATTTCTATATGTTCAAACAAGCAGTGTTGAAACACCGGAGCGAACATACGCACCTTTCATCCTTGGGCTTACCGCCATCGCAATGGGTATGGATGCTTCTATATTCTTTGGAATAAAAGGGGTCACTATTGCTCAACGGGGCAAAGCCGAAAAGATCAATTTGCCCCAGCCTTTTGGCTCGTTGAAAGGGGCAATCGAGCAGGCCAGGGAAGCCGGTGTCACTTTTCTCGTCTGTGAAGAGAGTGCGCGAATGCTTGGTATCGACCTCGATAAAGGATTGATTGATGGCGCTAAAGTAGTCGGCGCGGCAACCCTGAATACACTCGTTATGGAGTCTGATGCCGTTATGTACTTTTAAAAACCATAGCGCATTCTGGTGAAAGGAATAAATATGAATTCTATGATTACTGAAAAACACAACAGGAAGCCTACACAGAGTGAAGATAAAAGAATTATAACTCTGGATGTGAAAGGATTGTATTGTCCCATGCCGGTTTTGAAAACAAGGAAAATGTTCGATTCATTGAAGATTGGAGATATACTGCAAGTTATAACAAACGCTCCGGCGACTGAATCCGATCTTCAAAATTGGGCTAGGTCCACCGGACAAAAAATTGTTGGTATACAAAGGCAGGACTCGGAGATTTCTTTTTCTATCGAAAAAATTAGAGCAATTTCATGAGGATCAAATAGGAGCATCGATTCCAAAACGATTTATCAATCCCTGATCGGAAAAATGACAGATTTGACCCGGAAAGGAGGTGATTTAAAATGTGTCAACAAAGAGAAATTCCAAGATATACGGAAATGGCAGGATGCACCTGCGGCTGTTGCGGGTGCGGTTCGTCGTTTCGCAGTTTTTTTTCTGCCCAAGAGAAACTGGAACGCTTGGAAGCCTATAGAGAGCAGCTTAAAAAGGAACTGGCCGGAGTGGAGGCATGCATCAAGGAACTTAAATGACAATAATATTTACATAACTTGCCGGAACCGAAAGGAGGTGATAAGGATGACCGATAAAAAAGAAAGCCATTGCGGCTGCGGCTGCCTGCCAAAGACCAAAAAGGGCGCCAAAATTCAAAAGCCGGAGGTTAATACGTCTGAAAAACCCAAGAGCTGACGGCCTCGAAAACCTCGATATTAAAGGGGAGGGGGAGAAGCGTGTTCTTTCCCTCCGCCGTTTTAGCAATTAACAGATACAATTGGTTCCAATAAATCCCATGGACAGTCGGGTTTCACTCAATCACATTTTCCAGCAAAAGACGGTTCACGATTTCAACCTTTTGCCCGTCGAACCGTACCATCCCTTCATTTTCAAGGCTATTTGCCGTTCGATAGAATGTCTCATGCGTCATTCCGAGAAGCGTCGCGATGGATTTTCGATGTACCGGGAGTTTGATAGAAGGGGTGTTCTGTACCTCCGACAGCAGCAGAATGTAGCTCACGATTCGCGCCCTGGGAGATTTTAGGGAAAGCTCTTCGATGCGCTGCCTGAGGTGGATGATCTCAAGGGAGAGGATATGCATCCACCTGGCAGCAAACCGGATGTCCTTTTGAATCATTTCCAGGAATGCATCTTTTCGTACCAGATAGACCGTACTGTCCTTCAAAGCTTCCGCATAACAATGGTAAACATCCGAAAAAAGACTCGCCTCCGCAAAGGTGCTTCTGGTTTCGGCAATCTCCAGGGTGATCTCCTTTCCTCCGGAGGAGACCCTGTAGATACGCACAGCCCCGTCGCGAACCGCATAGAAGCCCTGCGACGCATCCCCGGGAGCAAAAAGGATGGATCCCTTTTTAACAAGAATTTGCCGGGAAATCCCTTTCAACCGGGTCAAGTGATCGTCAGAAAGACCGGCAAAAAGCGGGAATTTTTTTAGCATATAGTGTCTCCGCTGAACTTTTATACGCCCATCTGCTGAAAACCTCAAGATATATGATTTGGATCATATACATCTTTATGAATGTATTCTAACCTTGATCATCAAAAACAGGACTTTTAAAACATCATTGGTTGCCAATCAAAACTCAAGAGCGATTTTTCATCATCAATCTTTAAGGAGGATTACTATGCAAGCCGCGGATGCCCGGAAAATGATTCTGGTCTTGGGGATGATGGCCTTCTGGTGCAACGGAGACAACTATGCGGCTGCACCGCTGCTTGTCGAGATCGCCAGGGACCTTCATCTTGACATCAGCGAGGCGGCGCTTTCGGTGATTGCGTACATGCTGCCCTTTGGGCTGTTCACCCTCATTTTCGGTCCTCGCGCCGACCGCTTCGGAAAAGCCAGGGTCATAAACCTGGCTGCCTTTGGAACGGCCGTTTTCAGCACCCTTGGCGCGGCCGCGTTCGATCTCGCCTCCCTCAGCGTCATCCGGGCCGTGAACGGCGCTTTTGCCGCAGCCATTCTTCCGGTGACCATGTCTCTGATCGGCGACCGCTTCGGTCATGATCCCAAAGAGGTTCAAAATGCTTTGGGCAAAGTTTTGGGTATGATGTTCCTCGGGGGCGCATCCGCTACGGCCATCGGGGGGACACTGGCGTATCTGGGCTCCTGGAGGCTCGTGTATCTGGTTTACGGGATTGCCGAGCTTGTTACCGCCTTTGTCATGCTGCGAGTCCTGGAGAAAGAGCCGGGGACCGTCGCCAGGATGAATATCAGGACTGCCTACCAGGATGCATTTGCCAATCCCGCTTTATTGAAGACCGTAAGCATCATTTTCCTCGTGGGCGCTTCCGTTTTCGGAAGTTTCACCTATGCCGGGAAATTCGTGGAGATCAGGACGGGGTATAACATCCTTCTGGTGGGCCTGATCCTCTCGTTTTTCGGCCTGGCTACGGTTGCGGGCGGGAGGAAGGCAGGTGTACTGAGGCAGAAGTTCGGGAACAAACTCCTTTTAGCTGCCGGTGCCTTCGCCGGCATGGCTTGGGCGCTCATGAGCGCCTGGCATTCGCCGGTGCTCCTTTCTCTTTCGCTGGCAGGGTTTGGCCTGGGGTTCATCATGATTCAACCGACCCTTATCGCAACCGCCCAGCAACTCATGCCTGCAAGACGGGGTACGGTCATGTCGCTGGCGTCCTTCAACATGTTCGTTGGCGGCGGGATCGGTACATTTATCAACGGAAAGGTTCTTGATGCATGGGGTTTCGAACCGATCTTCATATTTGCAGCGGCCCTTATCCTTCTGGCAGGCATCATCGCCACAGTTCTTCTGCAAAAGATCGCACCGGTTCTCCCTCCCCGGATGCAACCCTGATGGAATGGAGAATATCGATTAGATGGAAACCTTCTCGAGAATGTTCTGGCTGCTCGTTCTGCTCCATTCGCAGACCAACTATTACCGAGCGTTAGCTGATTACAGCACCGCTTCAGCGCAACTGAAACTGGCCGTGGGAGAAAAGAAACAATGGTAAAAAAAAGTGTTCGAACCTTGATCGTACCGGTCGTGGTCGCGGTGATTGCAGGCGGCGGTATCATGCTGGTCAAACACAAGAAGCAGACGCTGGCGCAGGCACCCAGGTATGGGATGCAGCCCACGCCGGTCCGCGTGGCTTCCGCCAGACTGGGGGACTTGCAGATAACGAGGGATTACCTGGCGGTGGTGGAGCCCATCCGATCCGCGAACGTTTCGGCGCGTCTGACGGCGAACGTGGAGAAGGTCCTGCACGATGAGAATGCGCGGGTCAAGGCCGGTGATGTCCTTGTCGTGCTCGACAGCCGGGAGATCGCAGAGAACGTCTCGTTCATGACCAAGACTTATGCCTATTGGGAGCGGGAAGCCCGGCGCGACAAAACGCTGGCCGAAAAAGGCGCGATCCCCGGCGCCCAGGCCGAAGGCACTTTCGACAAGGCGAACGAGGCCGGTGGCAGACTGGCCGCCGCCAAAACGCAGCTTTCGTATTGCCTGATCCGCAGTCCCTTTGACGGTCTGGTTTCCCATCGCATGGTGGACCCAGGCGACCTGGCGGCCCCGGGCAAGAACCTGATGGTGGTCGAAGACCGCGACAAGCTCAAGCTCTGTTTCGATGTGCCACAGCAGGACCTGCCGCTGGTTCGCGCAGGCCTCCAGGTGGCGTATTCAGTGTCCGGCAAGGAACGAACGGCGACGCTTTCTCACCTGTTTCCGTCGCTCAGCGCCGCGCGGATGCTTCGCGCCGAGGTCTACCTGGACGGCGCTGACATGGACGGGCTCTCTTCGGGGGCCTACGTGCCATTGCGCGTCATCCTGGGCGACAGCAGGGATGTCACGCTGGTGCCGGCCGGCAGCGTGGTCGAGTCTCCCGACGGCAAGCCTCATGTTTTCATCGTCCGGGACGGCCGCCTGGAGGCAAGGCCGGTCAGCATCCTGAACACGAGCGGCGACGAGGTGGCGGTAGAGGGTGTCCAAGCTGGTGAGCAGGTGGTATTGAGCACTTTTTTAGGGTGGGCGCAGCTATCATCCGGCCAAATGGTGGAGGTGATGAAGTGAATGTCACCGGTTTTTCCCTGAAGAATCCTTACACCATCATCTCCTTTGTGCTGATGGTGGCCGCGCTGGGTGCCTTCGCATTCTTTAGAACACCAACAGACCTGTTTCCCAATACCGTGCCCCCCCAGGTAGTTGTCATCACCGTCTATCCCGGAGCGAATGCCGGTGATGTCGCCGACAAAGTCACCCGGATCGTCGAGAAGGAATTGAACACTTTGGGGGGGCTGAAAAAGGTCACCAGCACCAGCCGCGACGAGGTTTCCTCCGTCAACGCCGAATTTGACTATAGCAAGACCATCGGAGAGGCCGTTCTAGAAGTGCAAAACGTCATCGGACGTATCCGCGCCCATTTGCCCAAGGACGTCCTGGAGCCTCGTATCTACCGGATCACGGATGCAACGCGGACCCTTGTGACGGTGGCTTTGTCTCCCAAGCCCGGAAGTACCAAGACGCTCTCACAAATCCGCCTTCTGGCCGAAAACCAGATCGAGGACCAGATATTGACTCTACCGGGCATCGCCGACGTGGATGTCTTCGGGGGGCATCAGCCCGAGGTAAAGGTCCACGTGGATCGGGACCGCCTGGCTGCCAACAATGTGCCCATCGGAGAAGTGGCGGCTGCACTGGTCAGGCAGAATGTATCAGCCCCGGCCGGCACGATCTACTCGCGCCGCAACGAGTACCTGGTCAAAACAACAGGCGAGTTTGCCAATCTTCAGCAAATCCGCGATCTGCCGATCCGGATTTCCGATAAGGGCTTGCTCCGCCTCTCGGACGTTGCCAGGGTGAGCCTCGATGAGGCCGAGCAGCGCAGCATCTATCATGGCAATGGCAGGCCGGCCATTGCGATCAACGTACTGCGGCCGGACAATGGGCCTACCGTAAGCGCCATTCAGAGTTTCAAAGGTTTTATGCCCGTGCTTCAGGCACAATACCCCGACATTCAGTTCGAGATCACCGATGACCAGCAACCGATCATCGACCTGAACGTCAGCGGCATGCGCAACTCCCTGGGCCAGGCGGTGCTCCTGACGGTGCTGGTCATCTTCGCCTTTCTGGCCGACCTGCGGGCCGCCGTGGTCGTGTCCGTCAGCATCCCGCTGGCGTTCCTGGCCAGCCTGATGGTGCTGTGGTTCAGCCCTTACACCATGAACATGGTCACACTGACGGGCATGATCATTGCGGTGGGCCTGGTGGTTGATGCGTCCGTTGTCGTGCTGGAGAACATCTACCGGCATTACCGGAATATGAAGCCTCCCGACGCATCCATGGCCGCCCGGCAAGGCACCGGCGAGGTTGCGCCGGCCGTCACGGCGGGCATGCTGACAACGGTCATTGTCCTCATCCCCGTGATGTTTGCAGGCGGCTACACGCAACAGACCATGAGACCGCTGAACCTCATGATATCCGCGACACTGATCGCCTCGTTACTGGTTGCCCTCACCGTTGTCCCGCTGATGGCCTCGCGCCTCCTGGCTCGACCCCGTGAGCGCCGAAACCTTCTGGAGCGTCTCTTTGCTCACACTGACAAGGGGGTGGGCTTTCTCTCGGGGTTGTATCTGGGGATTCTCCGAAAGTCCCTGCATTGGCGTGTGATGACGTTGATCCTTGCAGCCGTGTTTTTCCTGGTGACGATGAAGGTGGTGAAACCCCTGATCGGCAAAGAACTGATGCCCCGGATGGACACGGGCATCGTCATACTGGAGTTTGACGCGGCCAGTGACGCTTCCCCGGTTGAGGTTGAAAAGACGCTCAACCGGATCGAGGAAATAATTTACGCCCAGCCGGGCGTGACAATGGTATCCTCCGTGGTCGGCTCGGAACCGGGGCAGATAAGTTTCGGCGGCGGCGGCGCGACCGCCCAGTCGGCAAAGCTTACGATCAATCTGGTGGACCGGACGCAGCGGGATGAAACCATCTGGCAGATCCAGGACAAGTGGCGCAGTCAATTGCGCAGCTTTGAGGGCGTGCGCAGCTTCCGGTTAACCGAGTATGGGGCCACGCCCGTGTCTTCAACACGGGCGCCCCTTGACGTTATTATCAGCGGATACGACCCCCGGGTCATCAGTCACCTGGCGGATCAGTGCCTAAAGATGCTGAAGGGAGTGCCCGGGTTGACGGACGTACGGCGGAGTTGGTATTTTGACAAAACCGAATACCATGTGAACGTCGATCCTGCATTGGCCAGGCATTACCAGACTACGCCGGCCGATGTGGCAAGGGAACTCAAGAGTTTCGTGAAAGGCATACCTGCCTCGGCCATGCGGCTCAAGGGCTATTTGGATATTCCCATCACCGTTCAATATGCGGCTGAAAGCATCAAAGAACCGGCGCAGTTATTCGACGCATATGTTTCTACGAAATTCGGGCCAGTGCCTCTGCGCGCAATGGCCACGCTCGATTCCGAGCGAAATCAGCCGTTGATCACTCGCGAAAGGCTCCAGAACATCATTGACATTACCGGCGTCAACCGCGTGTACACGATCGGGCAAGTGGCGGGCATGGTTCAGAAACGCCTCGACGGAATTCCCCTGCCGGCCGGATACGGCATTGAGGTCTCGGGCACAATGGCGGACATGAAGAGCGGCAATTCGGAAATGGGCAGAGCCCTGCTGATCGGCTTTGTATTTCTGTACATCCTTTTAGTAGCCCTATTCCGATCGTTTGACCAACCGATCACGATCATGGCGGCCATCCCCCTGGCCGTCGCCGGGGCGCTGTGGGGCCTGCTCCTGTTCGACAAGCCCATGTGCAAGCCGGCCATGATGGGCATGATTTTCCTGGGCGGCACCATCGTGAACAACAGCATCCTGCTGCTGGACTTCATTCTTAAGGCCCGCAAGTCCGGCATGGACAAAAACGAAGCGATCCTGCAATCAATTCGGTTGAGAATCCGCCCCATCCTGATGACCACCGGCTCCACCGTTATCGGTCTGCTTCCGCTGGTATTTGAGATGGCGGTCGGTTTGGAGCGTATGAGTCCCATCGGTGTCGTCGCCGGCACCGGGTTGCTGGTGGGGACATTTCTGACCATGATCGTGATCCCGACCGTCTATTCGAGCCTGGACAGCCTCTCGGCGCTCACGGCAAAAGTGTGGCTGTCCATTTTCGGCGCTCGTGGCGCAAAACCTTCCTCAATTCAGCAAGTTTAAGATATTCATTAATTTTCGTGCAAGATTATAATATAAACTGCCCGGTCATCAATCCAAACAAAGAAATAGAGAGGCATCCATGTTATCCGAAAAACAGCGAAAGCTATTTGCCGATTTTCACAAGTCAATCGAGGATGAAGGCGTGCTCGATGAAAAAACATCCCATATGATCAAGCTGGCTGCGGCCATGGCTTTGGGCTGCTACCCGTGAACGGAGCATCTCCTTGGCGTTGCCAGGGAAAAAGGAATTTCCGACGATGAAATCGGGGCGGTGCAATTGCGGGTCATGATGGTTTCCGCCGGCAGAGTCATGATGCAGGTTGATGATGTCATTGGATAGGGAAAGAACCATGGTTATTCTTTCATCCAAAATTGATGGACTCGTAAAAAGTCAAAATTCTCAAAAATCGGTCTTATAACCTACTGAAATAATTAAGAGCGAAATCGATAAAATGGCTTTTTTCGGACTTTTTACGAGACCATCAAAATTGTATATGCAAATTTAAAGGGCGGAATGATTCGGAGCAGTATATCATTACTTGTTCCTAACCTGCGTATGTAAACATTTTATCGAGCAGAAATACATCAATTTCCTTAATTCTTTGCATGGCGCGGTCGTTCGTAATCAACGCGTGTGCCGGAAAGTAAAGAGCCATGGCCGTCTGAAACATATCCGGTAAGGGCATTTTTATTTAGTCCTGAAAAACCTGGTCCTTTGGGCCAGGTTAAAAACAATGGCTAAGCCATCATAATTGGTTAAACTGGAATATTGGATTAATGAAGTGATGGAGTAATGGGTTTAATGGAATTCTATCTGTTTTAATACATAACGACAATATGGGTGCAGTTCTGAAATCCGGCTTCTGCGTTCTGAACCTATAACATATTATTAAAATAAGATATATTCCGATTTTAACACCCAACATTCCATTACTCCAGCGCTCCATCATTCCGGCTGACATATATGGTAAACCTCACCCCTCTGGGGTGAATTCAAAGCCGGGTCCTCCGGGCCCGGATTCTTTACTCAATACAATCGACTCCCGGAAAATAAATTTACAATTGACACGAAATTCGTGATGCACTATTATCGTGCTTATGAAAAATATCACCATTACACTCGAAGAAAAAGTCGCCTCGTGGGCTAGGATTCGGGCAGCAGAGAGAGAAACCAGTGTTTCCCGGCTGGTCGGTGAAATGCTCAAGGAAAAAATGCTGGAAGAAGAAAGTTACGGTGCATCCATGCAGCATTACCTTTCAAAACCTCCGGTTTTGATCAAAGAGCCCGGAACTCGGTATCCCACCCGTGAGAAGCTCCATGAACGGTAAGGTCTTTGTTGACACAAACATACTTGTTTACAGCAGAGATGCTTCTGAACCTGAAAAACAACACCAGGCAATGACCTGGATGAGCCATCTCTGGGAATCGCGTTCCGGCCGATTGAGCTTTCAAGTCCTCCAGGAATATTATTCAACTGTTACGAGCAAACTCCAACCCGGAATGGAGCCGCAGGATGCCCGTGACGATGTACTGGCGCTGTTTGCATGGCGTCCGATCCTGGTCGATGCGGATGTTATAAAGGGCGCATGGATTATTCATGATCGGTTCGAGCTTTCCTGGTGGGACGCTTTGATCGTATCCGCTGCTCAGATCGGTGATTGCAGTATTCTATTAACGGAAGACCTTCAGGAAAACCAGGTGATCGGCAAGGTTCGCATCGTCAATCCGTTCATTCATCCACCGGAATCCTTGCCATTAGCAAGCATGTCCTGATGAAAAAGCTTATGAAAAAGGAGGTCAACTGGTATCAATGCCGGTTGATCGGCTGCCGGCCCGGATCACCGATAAAGGGCAGCACCAGCAGCCAGGGCAAGGTCAATCTTTTGGGATCACGAAACTGGCTGAGACCGATGGTCATGCCTTCGTGGCCTTTTGCCGGCTGATCGCGATAGGTGCCGAACAGACGATCCCACCACGGCAGGTAAAACCAGCGGATTAAGAAAAGTGATACACAGGTTGCCGGCCCAGCGGGTTAGCTTGGAGGTGGTCAACGCCCGGCGTGGCGCCACGAGTTCCCAGACAGCAATCAGGATAAAAACCAATACAAAGCATGCAACGCGTATGATAACTACGTCTTACATCGTCAGTTTTGTTTGTATGATAATACTTGCTCAAGGTTCGAACAAGAAAAACGAGCTATTGAAATAAACGATCCATTTGGTTGAAACCTTTTGATGAATTTGGGAATAAAAGGCTAACCTTTGAAGGGAACGATTCGGCTGTTGCATCGGCTGCAAGTGTACGCTTTTGAAGCAACTTCATCATCGGACAATTTATCAGTAAAGCCCCTAATCGCTGTAATAGTTTCTTCATGGGTCATGCATTTTCTGCAAACAGTCTCATCTCCAAACGCAATACCCGAAAAACTCTCAAAAGTTCCGGATGGAGTTCCTATATAGCTGCCCATTCAATCCGCCTGTCCCTGGTGTTTCACCTTAAAAAGTCAATACCTTTTCAAATTTTCTTTTAAATAAGATTCCATTTTCTCATTTGATAATGCCACCTCAAGGGGCACCCAATCGTTTTGAAAGAGGACATTGGCGGAACTCTTGAATGCATAGCCCTTCGCCTCTTCCGAATCCGTCGTGTAAATCTTTACATCCAACTTTCCTCCGAATTTTTCCTTCATGTCATTGGCTACACCTATAGCCTTTCTGCATGAGACTCAGCCGGGATTGCCACTGTGAAAAACGATCAGTTCGGGCATGTCAGATTCCTCCTTTTCTTTTAAATTATCTCCCGGGTATTCCCGCTCATTCGGTCCGAAGAACCCCCAGGGACAGACAAATAGGTGTCCACGGATGATGTTAATCTTGCCTCGCTCAATGTCATATATACGCCCGACCGCCTTTACGGATTTCGACATAATGTGCGGCCGCCAGAGCCGCGGTGCATCCGTCTGCTGCGGCGAGAACAATCTGATTGGCGTATTTTTGCCGCAGGTCGCCTACGGCAAAAATGCCGGGAATACGGGTCTCGCATTTTTCGTCCGTGATGACATAACCGGTGGTGTTTAACGTTATTCCGACGGGAACCAACTGATTGTTCGGTGTAAAACCCACAAAAATAAAAACCCCTTCCGTATCGACATCCCTTTGATCGCCGCTTTGCGTGTCTTTCAGTGAGATACTTTGGACGCCATTATCATCGGCGTTGATTCCGGTGACGACCGCATTGTATACAATTTCGATGCGCTTTTCAGCAAAAACCCGCTGTTGGAGGATACGGCTGCCCCGAAAGGCATCCCGCCGATGGATGAGATAGACCTTTCGGGTAATCTTCGCAAGGTAAAGGGCGTCTTCCAGGGCCGTATCGCCGCCGCCCACGACAGCGACGGTTTTGTTGCGAAAAAAGAACCCGTCGCAGGTCGCACAGTAGGAAACTCCCTTGCCGAAGTTTTCATTTTCTCCGGGAATGTTTAGCTTCCGGGAGGTACCGCCGGTTGCCAGGATGACCGCATGGGCTTTCAAAAGGGTGCCGTCGGAGAGGTGAACCGAATGGCATTCGATTCCCGGCTCCATTGCGATAACCTCTTTTTCTACTATCTTAAGGTGATACCATTTTGCGTGCTGTAAAAATTTGTCGCAAAGTTCGAACCCGCTAATTTCGATGAAGCCAGGGTAGTTCTCAACTTCCTTGGTGACCGCCACTTGTCCGCCGGGAAGCCCCCTTTCGATCAGCACGGTCTTGAGGGCCGCGCGCATGGCGTAGATCCCGGCTGTTAAACCCGCGGGTCCGCCTCCGACAATGATTAAATCATAAAATGCATCTCCGGTCATCTAAGCCCTCCGTTTATCTGCCCAATAACCGGCCAAGGATACCTTTCTTTTGAGGCTCAGGTGAAGGAAGACCGAGGTGTTTACAGATGACGCTTTCAAGTTTTTCATCCGAGACATCAGACCCTTCGACTACGATTTCTTCTCCTACCATAACAGCCGGCGCGACCGGCAGATCCAGTTCAAAATACTCATCAGTGCTGTATTCTGCGATAGGTTTTGATATGGTTTCGATTTCGATGTCATACGTTTGGCCCAGCCTGGGCATTATCTTTTTGAAATGTTTTCAAGGCTTGCCGTTGGGCAGGTTCATGAAAAATCTGACTTTTAGCATGGTTACCTCCTTTTGTTGGCTTCGGCCATGCGAATCAAGAACCGATCCGGCGGCAAGAAATCCACAAGGCGCAGATCTTGCTGCTCCTTTCCATCGCCATGTAGAAACACTACGGTGGGCACGCCTTTGACGCCATATTGGTTTAGCCGTCGTTCATGATCTGGATTGCCTCCTCTGGTTAAGTCAACCTTGATCATGATGAACTCTTGCCTGGCCTGTTTGACAATTTCTGGATCATGAAAGGTGATATCTTCAAGCTCGCGGCAAGGACTGCACCAGTCAGCATAGAAATCAATGATTACCGGTTTCTTTAATTTTTTCGCTTCTGTTAAAAGTTCATCGGAATATGGTTGCCAAGTTACGCCAGGTCCTTGCATGATCCATGACCCTGTAAGTATTGTAGCAATAATCACGCTCACTATAACCACACCGGTTCGAATCCATTCAAATGCTCGAAAGCTTGCCTTTGTCCTATCGATCCATCCCAGGTGGAGCCCTGCTGCCAAAGCCACGGCCGCTAAAAAAAGGACTCCTGCTGTTTTGGGCAAAATAGGTCTAATGAAATAGGCGGCCATACCCACCAGAACCCATCCCATGAGTTTTCTCACCCAGAGCATCCATTCTCCGGAGCGAGGAAGTTTATTAATTTGTCCTGAAAACACAGCAAGAAAGAAAAGCGGAAAACCAAGGCCGAGGCTTAGGGTAAAAAAGATGATAAACCCGAGCCAGGGGCTACCCATGCTGCCCACCCAGGTCAGCAAGCCTAAAACAAAGGGACCGATACAAGGAGCAGCCACCACTCCCATCGTTAACCCCATGAACAACGTCCCCAAATAGCCTGTATAGGATTTTGATGCAGCCTGCGTGAGGCCGCTGGGAAGTCGCAATTCCCAGAAACCAAAAAGACTGGTAGCAAAAAAAATCAAAATAGCGGCCACCGCAGCAAGCACTAGAGGGTTCTGAAGCATGGCCCCCATGAGGCCGCCAGTCAGGGCAGCAACCACACCAAGGACTGAATTTGTGATCGATAAGCCGGCAATGTAGCATAAGCCGTGGCCGATTAATCGGCCTTTAGCGCTGCGGCCGCCAAAATAGGAAACCGTGATGGGAATCAGAGGATAGACACAGGGCGTCAGGTTAAGCGCCGCGCCCCCTGCAAAGATACCTAAGAGAGTCCAGATCATGGCCCAGCCATAGAGAGGTCCCGGTGTCTTCGGCTCCTGGGTCATTCCTGAGAGTCCTGCCGGGGTGCTTTCTACCGGCAATCCTTTGGCCTGCCATTCCGGATAACCCAGGGGATCACGATAAGCATTCTTGTAACCAAGACCT
>JACKQG010000018.1_pt2 | contig 96296 bp, 88 predicted proteins | sample 8237621 | NCBI WGS metagenome assembly JACKQG01 (sample SAMN15677084, study PRJNA649215) | marine metagenome | biome: marine; feature: Black Sea; material: saline water; isolation source: suspended particulate matter (SPM) from the Black Sea western gyre | collected 2013-06-09/2013-06-10 | depth...
AGCTAAAATTAGAAAAAAACCTAAACCTGTATTAATAGAATTTAAAACTTTTAGGATTAGAGGCCATGAAGAAGCTAGTGGAGTAAAATACGTGCCTAAAGAATTAATTAGTGAATGGAAAGAAAAAGATCCAATATCTAATTATGAATCATTTCTTACAGAATCAAAACTTCTTACTGAAAATGATATTTCAGAAATCAAAAGCAAGATTACTGAAGAAATAAATACAAACTTAAAAGCAGCTTTTAATGAAGATCCCTTAATTCCAGAAATAACGATTGAACTAAAAGATGTCTTTAAACAACATATATATAAAGAAATAAAACATTCTAACAAAACATCTAATTTAAGATTTGTAGATGCTATTTCAGACGGTTTATTTCAATCAATGGAAAAGAACAATGATTTGATTTTAATGGGGCAAGATATCGCAGAGTATGGCGGTGTATTTAAAGTTACTGAGGGTTTTGCTGATAAGTTTGGATTAGAAAGGGTTAGAAACACTCCTATATGTGAATCAGCTATTATTGAAGTCGCAATGGGACTTTCTATTTGTAATACAAAGAGTGTGGTTGAATTACAGTTTTCAGATTTTATAACTTCTGGTTTTAACCCAGTTGTAAACTATTTAGCTAAGTCCTATTATAGGTGGAAACAAAATGCTGATATTGTTCTGAGAATGCCCTGTGGAGCTGGAGTAGGAGCAGGACCTTTTCATTCCCAGACAAATGAAGCTTGGTTTACCAAAACACCTGGATTAATTGTGTTATATCCAGCATTTCCCTATGATGCTAAAGGGCTTTTAATCTCAGCTATTGAAAACCCAAATCCTGTTCTATTCTTTGAACATAAAGCATTATATAGGAGTATAAGGCAAGAAGTACCTAAGGATTATTATAATTTGCCTATTGGAAAAGCTTCAGTCTTAAGATCTGGCAATAGTATTTCGATCATCTCTTATGGGGCAGCTATTCATTATGCTGCAGAAGTTTTAGATAAAAACCCTAATATAAGTGCCGATTTAATCGATCTCAGGAGCCTATGTCCATTAGATACAGAAACTATAATAAATTCAGTAAATAAAACTGGCAAGGCAATTATTCTTCAAGAAGATTCATTGTTTGGTGGTTTAGCATCTGAAATATCCTCTATAATAATGGAAAACTGTTTTGAATCATTAGACGCCCCTGTAAAAAGAGTGGCAAGCCTAAATACTCCAATACCATTTGAGGCTAGCTTAGAAAAGCAATATTTACCTTACAGTCGATTTGAAAGTGAGTTAATTGACTTATTTAATTATTAATCTGAATAATTATTAGCAATTTCTGTTACTTCAGTTAAAACTCTTAAGAGATTGCCACTCCATATTTTACTTATTTCTTCTTTTGTATAACCTCTTTTTAATAATTCCTTAGTAACATTGAACGTCTCAGATGCATCAGACCATCCCTGAATTCCTCCACCTCCATCAAAATCACTGCTAATTCCTACATGATCTATACCTATTCTTTTAACCATATAATCTACGTGATCAACTAAATCTTGAACACTTACTAATTCAGTAGATATATCATCCCTTAAGTACCCAGCGTAAGCTACTGTTTGAACAACACCTCCATTTTGCTTAATCCAATCTAATTGCTGATCATCTAAATTTCTTGAATGATTACATAAGCTTCTTGCTGAAGAATGAGATGCGATAACAGGTGCATTACTAATCTCTATCATTTGTCTTATAGCTTCTTTAGAAGGATGGGAAACGTCAATCATTATTCCAAGTCTGTTCATTTCAAGAATTGCTTCTTTTCCTTTATCACTTAATCCATTATGCATCCATATGTTATCTTCCTCTCCAGTATTTGAGTCAGAGAATTGACTATGCCCATTATGTGCTAAAGACATATATCTTGCCCCAAGATTATAAAATTTTTCAATATTTGATAAGTCTTCCCCTAAAGGATATGCATTTTCAATACCAATCATAGCAATCTTTTTTCCTTTTGCATTTATCCTATGTACATCTTCTTCTGATAATGCAAGCTCAATCTGGTCAGGTGCATATTGTTCTACAAGCCTGTGAATTGCTTCAAACTTATCAATCGCATTTTTATATGCTCTTTTATATCCATTTTCATTTAATGAATCTTGGCCAGTAAAAACAATAAACCAAGCAACATCTAATCCTCCATCTATCATTTTTGGAAGATTTACCTGAGAATTTGTGTTTATTGTATAATTATTACTATCTGTGAAATTATTTACATCAATATCGCAATGCGTATCAAGAGTGATTATTTCATTATGTGTTTCCATTGTATTTTTTTCTCCAATATTTTTATCTTGATATACTATAAAAAAAGTAATAATAGCAAGAACAATAACTATAATATAATTTTTCTCTTTTGACAATTTGAATATAACTTATTAGTTAATATGCAATTAAGATAAAATTTTTCACTTAAAAATTATTAAATAACTAAGAAAAGTTGTTATTTTTGCAAATCTTCATAAATTAAAATGATAGCAAAAAACGACAAAGATTTATACACCTATCAAAAGGGAGCAATTTTTGAAATCTTTAAACGATTTGATACTGCTGCTTCTGATTATCATTTGCTATATCAACTTCCTACAGGTGGTGGAAAGACTATAATTTTCTCTGAAATAGTAAGACAATATCTTAAAAATCATACCAGTAGAGTAGTGGTAATGACACATAGAATTGAACTCTGTAATCAAACTTCTAAAGTGCTAACAGAGTTTGGTGTAGAAAATAAAATTATTAATAGCAAGGCTTCCTTAGAAGATCAAGGGAATTATAGTTGTTTCGTAGCTATGGTAGAGACATTAAATAATAGACTTCTTGATGATAAGCTTGATATTTCAAATGTTGGATTAGTCATAATTGATGAAGCTCATTATAATTCATTTACAAAACTTTTTAAGTTTTTTAACACATCATTTATTTTAGGAGTAACAGCAACCCCATTAAGTTCAAATATTAATCTTCCTATGAATGACAATTATGACGAATTAATTGTAGGTGAATCTATAGAAGAATTGATTCATAATAAGTTCTTGGCAAAAGCCGACTTATTTACATATAATGTTGGTTTAACATCGCTTGTTGTTGGTGCAAATGGAGATTATACAGTTAAATCATCTGAGGATCTTTACACAAATAATGATATGCTCTCTAAATTAGTTCTAGCATATGAAGAAAAGTGTGTTAATAAAAAAACATTGATTTTTAATAATGGAATTAATACCTCTTTAATTGTTTACGATACTTTTAAAAATGCTGGGTTTGATGTTAAGCATTTAGATAATACTGCAACAAAAAAAGAACGAGCTAATATTTTAAAATGGTTTAAAAAAACACCTAATGCGATTCTAACATCAGTTAGTATTTTAACAACTGGATTTGATGAACCCACAGTTGAGAGTATTATTATTAATAGAGCTACAAAATCCTTAACATTATATTACCAAATGATTGGAAGAGGATCAAGAATTTTAGATAATAAGTTAACATTTGATGTAATAGATTTAGGAAATAACTTCTATAGGTTTGGTCAGTGGGGATCAGATATAAATTGGCAACAAATTTTCAAATTTCCAGATAATTACTTAGATGGTATTATTTCAGATGAGGAAATTGAAGGTCGTTTTAGATATGAAATGCCTGAAGAAATTCAATCACTGTTTTCAAATTCGGAAAATTTATACTTTAATGTTAATGATGTTTATGTTGATTCTATAAGAAATGGCAAGTCTTCAAAAATTGTATTACAAAAAGCTATTGAACATCATTCAAAAATGTGTGTAGAAAATTCCGGTGATGTTTATGACGCATTAAGCCTAGTTAAGGAGCTTAATGATGATGTAGATTATTTAATAAAGAGGTATTCTAAATGTATTAGTAAAAGTACTCCTAATTTTCTTGAATGGTTAACGGATGAATACAAGAAGAGATTAAGAACATATATAAGAATTAATTTTGATGAAGTTAAAAACCTAGTGCATTAAAAAATTAAATGTTTATGACTGGACTTGAGATTTATTATTATTTTATCGCAGCATTTTATACAATTTTACCTCCAATATTTATTGTCAGTTACATTTATAAGAAAGACTTGTATGACAAAGAACCTGGCAAGATAATAAGGAAATGTTTTTTATACGGTATCTTAATTGCATTGCCTGTAGGATTTTTAGAAATATTTATAGAGAAGACAGGGGTTTTTGCTGAAAGCATATTTCTTTATTCATTTTTTGGTGTAGCACTAATAGAAGAAGGAGGAAAGCTATATGCTCTAATGAAGTACCCTTTCAAACTAAAGGACTTTAACGAGCCTTATGATGGGATATTATACTCTGCAACTATTGGTTTAGGTTTTGCTTTTATTGAGAATATTTTATACGTATTAGGTAATTTAGATATAGCAAGAGAGATAGCAATGGGTAGAATGTTTACTGCAATTCCTGCTCATGCTGCATTTGGAGTTTTAATGGGTTATTTTGTAGGCCTAGCAAAATTTGATTTAAAAAACAAAACTAGGTTAGTAATCACAGGGCTTGTTATTGCAACATCAACTCATTGTCTTTATAATTATTTTATATTCAAATTCAGCAATTCAGTATATATGCTTTTTACTTTTGTTGTATTAATCATTGCATTATATTTATCAAAAATTGCGATAAAAAAGCATCAAGATAATTCACCTTTTAAAAATTAATATTATGAAAAAACTATATTTAATTCTAATTGCAACTACTTTAATTATAAGTTGCGAAAACAATAAAAAAGCAGAAACCGTTACTGTTAAACATGAAAGCTCAATTATTAATCCTGAAGTTTCTTTTGGTGTTAGAGGAAATTGTGGAATGTGTAAAACTACAATTGAAAAGGCTGCACTTTCTGTTGATGGAGTAGAGGAAGCTTCTTGGAGTACAGCAACAAAAATTCTAGACATAAAAACAAAATCTAGTTTAGATTCAATTGCAATTAAAATTCATCAAGCTGTAGCAGATTCTGGATACGATACTGAGCTAATGACTTCAACAGAGGAGTCTTACAACAGTTTACCTGGATGTTGTCAGTACAATAGAGAAATGGTGATAACAAATAATAATTAGATCGTGTTAAGATTTATGTTTATTTATCTTTTACAAATCACATTTATTGGTAGTTTCTTATTTGTCGTTTCATGTAAGAGGGATATTGTTGATATACCTCCTGGAAATGATCCTAATTTCACTATAATAAGTCACTCAGATCAAGGTTTTTCATCAACTAATAGAAAAGTCTCTGTTTTTGGTGTTGACATATATGCTGTTTCTGAAGTAAATGATGAGAAACTTCTGCATGCAGCTAATGTTTTAGCTCAATATTTAGATAATAATGAAGATGGAAATGTTGACAATAATCAAGTTCACGACAAAATGATTGAAAATAAGGCATTTATAATTATGTGGAAAGATGATAATGATTTAGATATTGAACCTCCAAATGATAGAATTGGACAAGACTTAGGTGATGATGAAACCAACCCAAATTTTGTTATAAATAATAAACAAGGGCAATTTGATGCTTCATTAGAGGAAATATGGCATATAATCAGTCATTCTGGCTACGCATATGCTTATCCTGAGGTTTTTGGAGAAAACCCTGGAACTTCTTTAACTAATGCTATGGATATCGCTAGAGGAGGGTTTTTTACAGAAATACCTAATTCATATCCATCTAGTGCATGGTATTCATATTATGATTACACATGTGAATACGATTGTATGGCCGCTGAATACTTTTACTGGGCAATTACATCAATTCTAGGAGCTCAGGAAAATAGGCTAAACGAAATTGGTGATGAATGGATACTAAATACCAATGAGCTTGTAGAATCTATTGATACTGCTATATACTCATTATTAACGACGGATGAATATAATTTCCCTACAGAACTACCTGACGGTTCTTATAGACATTAAGAATATCAGGTAAGGTGTCTTATAATTTATATTATGTAAAATAGAATTTATTCCTTCACTAAGATTAGTTCTTTATAATTCTATGAGTTTCTGCCCTATTATTAAACTTTAGTGTAATCAAATAAATACCATTCCACCTTCTAAGCAGGTGTTTTGCTCTTAAATGGGTTAAGTGACATATAGTAGTTTATTTACTATTATTTTTTTCTATATATACAGAAGTTGAAGGGAAAGCAAATTCACTATTGTGTTTATTAACTATTTCAATAATACTATAATTAATTTTCTGCTGTGTATCAATTAAATCTTCCCACTCAGGACTATTTACGTAATATAGTATCATAATATCCAAAGAACTTCCTCCAAAACTTAAAAATCTAACTCTCCCATCTTCATTTGTCATTGGATGATCATCTACTAGTTTTTGAATATCATTTACTATATTTTTAATTTGTTCTATTGTAGTATCATAAGTAAGACCAATATTGAACTTTACTCTTCTTACAGGTCTGACACCTAAATTGTCTAATTCCGTATTAATAATATTCTTATTTGGAACCGTTACTATACTTTTATCAAATGTTCTGATTCTAGTGCTCCTAAAGCCTACTTTTTCAACCTTTCCTGTAACACCACCTAGAGTAATAACATCTCCAACAGCAAAAGGCTTATCAAAAAAGATAGTAAATGATCCTAATAAATTTTCTATACTTTCTTTTGAAGCCAGAGCAATAGCAACACCCCCTACTCCTAGCCCAGCAACTAATGCAGTGATATTTACCTCAAATACATTTCCAAGGATTATTACTAGCGCAAAAATATATACTAAAACCTTTGTAAGATCAATAGCAAAAGGAATAAGTCCATCATCGACTTTACTTTCAGTCTGGGCAGCTTTATCTTTAAGCTTAACACCTATAAACTCCACAGACCTTAGAATAGTCCAAAAAATAGAACATATGACAGCTAGATAAAACCCTTTATCAATAACCATTTTCAATCCAAACTCAGAACTATCAACTAATCCCCATTCATTTGGAAAACTAAGGGAATTTAATCCTATATATAAAATCATTAATAAGAAAAAATAGTAGAGAGGTTTTCTTAATAGTGATTTTAACATATCCCTCTCACTATCTGAGTCTTTACTGCCAAATAATTTATGTGCAATTTTTAGCAAATATGATATAATTGGTCTGGTTATAATTAAACCAATTATAATTACCAAAAAGAAATATAAATAATCCTTAACAGAATTATTTAAAAATTCAATACTTAAAAATTCTAAATCCATATTCTTATGATTATAATCAAAAATAACAAAAATAATATGAACCATTTAATATTATAATTTTCTTTTAGCTCTAACTTAAATATTTTGTATATTAATGCTCTTATCATTCTTAATAATAAACTATATGAAAAATTTTAAATTAATTTCAGCTATTGTTGTTCTTGCTGCAATAAGCTATTCATGCAATAATTCGGCTGTTCAAAAAATGATGCAAGAGCCTGAAACTGGAATTATTGTGTCAGATGAAAATAAAGCTAAATTTGAAGATCAAATCAACACTTTCAGAACCTTTACAAAAGCATTTCATGATGAAGACATCAATCAACTTATGAGTGTAGTTGCTGACTCTATACAATGGAGTCCTCCTGAGTATAATGGAGGCGAAACAGTCGGATACGATGGCTTTAAAGCTGTTGTATCAGCTTACTTTGAAAATTTTGATGATATTACTTTTAACGAAGCTGAAGGTCTTATTGGATCTGATAATGCTTACTGGTCTGGTTCTCTTTATTCAACAGGAGAGATTAATACTGATCCTAATGTAATGAGAGTTTACGGAACATGGGTTTGTCAACATACTGAAACTGGTGCTACTGTTTATAATAAGTGGTATGCGGTTTTAGGTTTTAATGATGATGGTAAAATCGCAACATTTTCTGATTGGTTTGATGTTACTGGTATGCAAACACAAATTGAAAAATTTGTAGAATCTAATCTTGATTAGATTGTAATTTATTTCTAACCTCAAAAAACTATTATGAAAAATTTTAAATTAATAATTGCTGTTTCAATATTAGCTTTAGTAAGCTATTCTTGCAACAATTCGGCTGTACAGAGAATGATGGAAGAACCTGTAGAGCCTGAAAGAGCTGTTGGGATGTCAGACTGGGCAGGTGTAGAAGACCTGAAATGGCATATAGGAACTCAAGATGCTGTTGATGTAGCAAAAAATATGGACTCTGCATGGAAAGTAGGTGATTGGGAAACAATGCGAACTTATATTTCTGACACTGCAAAAATTACTGCTTCTAACGGTTATACTTTTGCCTCTCCTGATGATTTTATTGAAAGCCGAAAAAGACAGGATTCTTCAATAACATCTAATGGAGCAACATTTGATTGGAAATTTACTAATCTATTCTCTGTTGATTTAGATCCTTCAACAGGTGGAGAACATGTTCACGCTGATTACTATGGCATGTATACTAAAGATGGAAAAGAAGATAATTTCAGAGTTATGAATAGATATTATGTAATTGATGGTAAAATTGTCGTATGGAACTCATATTCTCAAGAAATAATAGAACCGGAACCAGAAGAAGAAACTGAAGAATAATAACTAAATATATAAGAAATGAAAAATTTAAAATTAATTTTTACAATCTCAATCCTTGCTGCTTTTGTATACTCATGTAACAATTCTGCTGTTCAAAGAATGATGGAAGAACCTGTAGAACCTGAAAGATCAGTTGGATTCACAAACTGGTCAGATGATGGAGCTGAATATAAATTCCATTTAGGAACTGATGAAGCTGTTCAAGTGGTAAGAGATCTTGATGAAGTCTGGACGAATCAAGATTGGGAAGGTGTAAGAGCAATGCTTTCTGATACTGCTAAATTTTATTGGAGAAATGGCAATGTACTTTCAGTTGATGAGTTTATGACTCAAATAAGTTCTGATAGCACAGGATCTGCTACATGGAAATTCAATGGAGCTTTTTCTGTTGATTTAGATCCAACAAGAGGCGGAGAGCATGTTCATGCTGCTTTTTCAGTATCTACTAAAACAGATAGCACTACTGTAAATAGGGATGTTCATGAAAGGTATTATATAATCGATGGAAAAGTTGTTACTTGGCATCAATATAGTCTTGACGTAAAATAATCCTTTTTATTAAAACACTAAAAATAAAAAAGCACCTTATTAGGGTGCTTTTTTTATTATATAGTAATAGTTTCTAATTGTTTCCTAATATTAAAGGCAAGCCGTCCTTTCCACTACCAACAACTACAATTTTAGTATTTGGAGATTGAGCAAGTATCAAGGTTGCTTCAATTCCTTTATCTCTTAGAATATTCGGAGTTAATGAAGCTGCCAATATTCTGTTTGCATCAGCTTTACCTTGTGCTTCAATAACTTGTTTTTCAGCTTCCTTAGCTGCAGTGACTAATCTAAACTCATATTCTAATGATTCCTGTTCCTGCCTTAGTTTCCTTTCAATTGCTTCCTTAATTGGCACCGGCAAGGTTACATCTCTTACTAAAACTGCATTTAATTGAATATATTGATCCTCAACAACTTTCTTAGTCTCAACATATATTTCTTGCTGAATAGCATCTCTTTTTGTTGAATATAACTGTTCAGGAGTATATCTACCTACGACACTTCTTGCAGCAGATCTAATTGCAGGTAAAAGAATTCTTTGTTTATAAGTCTCACTCTTTTCTTGATGAAGTTTTCCTAAATCTTCATATTTTGGCTGAAACCATGCTGAAGCCTCAAGCTTAATATCCAATCCATTTGATGACAATACATTCATTTTTTCAAAAACTTCTTGTTGTCTAACCTCATAGATAAAGACTTTATTCCAAGGAAGTACAATGTGAAATCCTTCTCCCATTGGTGCTTCATCAGTAACTACACCTCCTCCAAAAAGTTTATATAAAACGCCTGCTTCTCCAGAGCTTACAGTTACAAATGATTTAGCTAAAATTAACATGCTAAACGTTATGGTTATTAATAATGGTATTCCTATTCTTGGTATTTTATTCATTTTTATGTTTTTTAAATATTAATAATTTATGTTAGTAATCCCCCGTCGATGTTTAATACTTGTCCTGTCACATAGGATGACATATCACTAGCCAGCCAAACACATGCATTAGCAACATCTACAGGAGTCCCTCCTCTTTTAAGAGGAATAGAGTTTCTCCAATTTTCTATAATTTTTTCGTCTAATTTTTTAGTCATTTCAGTTTCTATAAAACCTGGAGCAATAACATTACAACGAATGTTTCTTGAACCTAATTCTAGTGCAATAGATTTTGAAAACCCAATAATACCTGCTTTTGAAGCAGCATAATTTGATTGTCCTGCATTTCCTTTTACTCCTACAACTGAACTCATGTTTATTATTGACCCACTTCTTTGTTTTAACATGGTTTTTTGAACAGCTTTTGTCATATTAAATACTGAGTTTAGATTAACCTTTATGACTTGATTAAAATCTTCCTCTTGCATTCGCATTAATAGATTGTCTCTAGTAATACCAGCATTGTTAACTAGTATATCAATACTATCAAAATCTTTGATTATTTTTTCTACAAGCTCTATTGAATCATTATAATTAGCTGCATCTGACTGATAGGCTACGGCTTTTACTCCTAAACTAATTAATTCTTTTTCAAATTCTTTAGCTAATTCTACAGATTTACTAAAAGTAAATGCAACATTGGCACCATTTGATGCAAATTCTTTAGCTATCCCCTTCCCTATGCCTCTTGAAGCGCCAGTTATTATTGCTGTTTTTCCTTTTAGTAATTTCATAAAAAATATAATTAAAATTAATAAAATATAATCTTACTAAGACAATATACTATGTACTTTTTTTCCAATCTCTGCAGGAGAATCAACTACATTCACTCCATAGTTGATTAATATTTTCTTTTTAGCTTTAGCGGTATCATCAGAGCCTCCCACTATAGCACCAGCATGTCCCATTGTTCTACCGATTGGAGCTGTTTCTCCAGCAATAAACCCAACTACTGGTTTTTTACTATTACTCTCACTATACCATTTTGCAGCTTCAGCTTCTAATTGTCCACCTATTTCACCTATCATAACTATACATTTTGTTTCGGAATCTTCCACAAACATTTCCATAGCATCCTTTACAGTAGTTCCAATTATTGGATCACCTCCAATCCCTATTGCTGTACTTATACCAAAACCTTGTTTAACAACCTGATCAGCTGCTTCATACGTTAATGTTCCTGATTTAGATATAATACCAACTTTTCCTTTTTTAAATATAAATCCTGGCATAATGCCAACTTTAGCTTCATCTGGTGTTATAACGCCTGGACAATTAGGTCCAACCATTATACATGAGAACTTATTTAAGTAATTTTTAACCTTAATCATATCAGAAATTGGAATGCCTTCAGTAATAGTAATTATAACTTTAATTCCAGCTTCTGCTGCTTCAATAATAGCTTTGGCTGCATATGCTGGAGGAACAAAGATTATACTTGTGTCTGCCTGCAATTCATCTACTGTTTCTTTAACTGTATTAAAGACTGGTCTTTCAAGATGTGTTTGACCTCCCTTTCCTGGTGTTACTCCAGCTATAATATTAGTCCCATATTCAATCATTTGACTAGCATGGAATGTTCCTTCCTTTCCTGTAAATCCTTGAACAATTATTCTAGAATTCTTATCTACTAACACACTCATTTTTATTTATTTAAAATTTATTCTTTAACCCTTTCTTTATACTGTCCTTTAATGGAATCTACTTTTACCTTATCCCCTTCATTGATAAATAATGGGACATTAACTACTGCCCCTGTCTCTAATGTAGCAGGCTTTGTTGCATTTGTAGCTGTATTACCTTTTACTCCAGGTTCTGTAGAAACAACTTCAAGCACCACATTGGCAGGCATATCTACAGATAATGGTATTCCATTCTCAGAATTTGTAATTACAGTAACTACTTCGCCTTCTTTCATTAATTGAGGATTATCCAATAACTTTTCCTCAATAGAGATTTGATTATAATCATCTGTATTCATAAAATGATACATATTATTATCATTATATAAATATTGGAATTTATTAGTTTCAACTCTAACAACATCTATCTTATGTCCAGCAGAAAATGTGTTATCTATAACTTTTCCAGATGTTAAGCTTTTTAGTTTTGTTCTTACAAAAGCAGGTCCTTTCCCAGGTTTAACATGTAAGAATTCTATAATTTTATATATGTCGTGACTATGTTTAATACATAGCCCGTTTCTAATATCAGAGGTATTACTCATTATCTTCTAACTTGATTTGATATATCCTTTCATAATACCCCTATGTGAGTTTCTTATGAATTGAAGTATTTCATCTCTTTCATTAGAAGCTTCCATTTCAGCCTCTATAATTTCACAAGCCTGAGTATTATTATAGGATTTTTGATATAGAATCCTATAAATGTTTTGAATTTCTTTTATTTTTTCGAATTTAAACCCTCTTCTTCTTAGACCAACAGAATTAATGCCTAAATAGGACATAGGTACTCTAGCAGCTTTAACATATGGAGGCACATCTTTTCTCACTAAACATCCACCAGTAACAAATGCATGATTCCCGATTGAACAGAACTGGTGCACTGCAACAAATCCCGAAATTATCACATAATCCCCAACAGTAACATGTCCCGCAAGAGTTGTGCTATTTGAAAAGATACAATTATCTCCAACTATGCAGTCGTGAGCAATATGACTATACGCCATTATTAAACAGTTATTACCAACAACTGTTTTATTTCTATCATTAGTTCCTTTATTTATAGTAGTACATTCTCTTACTGTTACATTATCTCCTATTTCAACATATGTTTTCTCATTATTATATTTTAAGTCTTGAGGAACTGCAGATATTACTGCTCCAGGAAATATATTACAGTTTTTTCCAATTCTTGCTCCATCCATTATTGAAACATTTGATCCTATCCAGCTACCATCTCCAATAACAACATCTGCATCTATAGAGGTGAAGGGTTCAATAACTACATTTTTTGCAATTTTTGCATCGGGATGAACATATGATAATGGTTGTTTCATACTTATTTAACTTTTGTTATTTGGGCTGTTAGCTCCGCTTCTGCGCATAATCTGTCATTTACAAAAGCCAGTCCTCTCATATGACAAATTCCCCTTCTAACAGGGTTTCGCAAGTTACATTTAAAAATTATAGTATCCCCAGGAAAAACTTTGTTTTTAAATTTAACCTTATCAATTTTTGCAAAAAATGTTAAATAATTCTCAGGATCAGGAACTTTTGACAATACAAGTATTCCGCCAATCTGTGCCATTGCCTCAACTATTATAACTCCTGGAACGATAGGATAATCTGGAAAATGTCCTTTGAAAAAATATTCATCTGGTTTAAGATATTTTAATCCAAGTATATCATTTTCATTCAATTCATAAATCTCATCAATAAACAAAAAAGGATTCCTGTGCGGTAAAATTTCTTTTATCTTGTTTGAATCCATTATAGGTTTTTTTCCTTCTATTGTTGGGGTTTTACCTATTTTTAACTCTTTGTTTCTTGCTTTTAAAGCTTCTTCTATTACAGAACCCATTTTTCTAGCAAATTCTGTATTTATATAATGGCCAGGCTTAGTAGCAATTACTCTTCCTCTAATCTTAGTGCCAATTAATGCTAAATCACCAATAACATCTAATAGTTTGTGCCGAGCTGCCTCATTAGGGTAATGGAGAGTTAGATTATCAAGTATACCATTTGGAGTTACTTTTATGTCTCTTTTATTAAATGCTTTTTTTAGTTTCTTCATTGTAGAATCTGATAAAGACTTATCTACATAAACGATAGCATTGTTTAGGTCTCCACCTTTAATTAAACCTTTATTAAGGAGCATTTCTATTTCATGTAAAAAACTAAATGTTCGTGAATCAGATATATCATTTTTAAAGTTTTTTATCGAACTCATTGTTGCGTTTTGAGTTCCTAAAACTTTTGTGCCAAAATCAACCATTGTTGTTATTTGATATTCACTAGACGGAATTACTGTTATTTCACTACCACTTTTTGAATCCTTATATGATATAACATCTCTTACAACAAATTCTTTTCTTTTTTCATTAAGTTCTTTTTTTCCAACAGATTCAAGGGCTTCAACAAAGTACTTTGAAGAACCATCCATTATGGGAGGTTCAGAGGCGTCTATTTCTATTATAACATTATCTATTTCTAGTCCCACAAGAGCTGCTAAAACATGTTCACATGTTTGAATTGTTATGTTGTTTTTCTTTAGAAATGTTCGCCTATCCGTATTAATAACATATTTAATGTTTGCTTCAATTATTGGTTTGTCTTTAAGATCAATTCTTTTAAATCTATATCCATTATTTGCATTGGTTGGTTTAAAAGTTAAGTTAACTTCTTTGCCAGTATGTATTCCAACCCCTTTTAATGAGACTGAGTTTTTTATAGTAGTCTGATTATCGTTAGTTAGTACTATCATTTTTTCTTTTTTAGATTTTCAATATCCTTTACATATTTATCTAAATTCTTAAAATGAACATATGATTTATTAAAAGCTCTTTCTTCAAATGCTGGACTTCCCTTAATTGTTAAACCATCTTTAACGCTTTTGAAAACACATGCTTTTCCATTAATTTTAACATTATCTCCAATTGTTATGTGTCCTACCATGCCTACATGCCCTCCAATTTGACAATTCTTTCCAATTTTTGTTGAACCAGCTATTCCACATTGAGCAGCCATAACCGTATTTTCACCTATAACCACATTATGTCCTATCTGAACCAAATTATCAAGCTTTACCCCTTTATTTATTACTGTTGAGCCTAATGTTGCTCGATCAATTGTAGTAGAAGCTCCTATTTCAACATTGTCTTTAATTATTACATTTCCTATTTGAGGAACTTTTTGAAATTTTCCTGAACTATCAGGAGCAAAACCAAATCCATCAGAACCAATAACTGAGTTTGAATGTAAAATACAATTATTGCCAATTACACTGTTTTTGCAAATTGCAGCACCAGAATAAATAATTGAATTATTTCCGATAGTGACACCATCATCTATATTAACATTATTTAGTATTACAACATTTTCACCAATAACAACATTTTCACCAATACAAGAAAAGTGACCAATAGAAACATTTTTTCCAATTTTAGATGAAGCTGAAATTACTGCAGAATCCTTTATTTCTGATTTTTTAATAGAACTGTCATCAAATTTGTTTAGCAATTTAACAAATGCTATATATGGGTCTTTAACTCTAATTAGTGTGGCAGATATATTTTGTGTGGGCTTAAAATCTTCAGAAACAATTATCATTGAAGCTTTTGTTTTGTATACCCATGAAATATACTTCTTGTTACCTAAAAAAGTAATAGAGTTCTTTGTTGACTCTTCAATCTTATTTAATGAAGTAATCTCGTTAGAAGAATCTCCATCAATTTTTCCATTTAATATTTCTGCTATTTCTAGGGCTGTAAACTTCATTGCATGCAAAATTAGGAAATTTCAATAAATTCATTGTTAATGTAATCACAAAAGTTTAATGGTAATAATTATGTAAATTTACGCTTTGTAAACTTATATACTTATCTAGATGATTAAAACAAAAATTTTATGGGTTGATGATGAAGTGGACTTATTAAAACCTCACATAATTTTTTTAGAAAACAAGGATTTTTTAATTCAAACTTGCAATAATGGATCTGATGCTGTAGAAATGATTAGGAATGAGAATTTTGATGCTGTTCTCTTAGATGAAAATATGCCTGGATTAAATGGAATTGAAACTCTTACTCTTATGAGAGATATTAGCTCTAATATTCCTATAATCATGATAACTAAAAGCGAAGAAGAGAATATAATGGATGATGCTATTGGGAACAAGATTTCAGATTATTTAATTAAACCTGTAAATCCAAAACAAATTTTTTTAAGTTTAAAAAAGAATTTAAATAACAGAGAACTTATTTCTGATAAAACTACTTCAAGTTATCAGCAAGAATTTAGAAATATTTCAATTGAACTCTCAGATATAGATTCAATTAAAGGATGGGTAGATATGTATCTCAAGTTAGTCTCATGGGAGATAAAATTAGAAGAGAACAATGATGATACAATGATGGAGGTACTAATATCTCAAAAAAATGAAGCTAATAGATTATTTGCAAAATTTATTGAGAATAATTATCAACAATGGGTAAACAATAAATCATCTAGCCCAATACTCTCTAATTCGCTAATTAAAGACAGATTAGTGAAGGAATTATCTGATTCAAAGCCTACTTTATTTTTAGTAATTGATAATTTAAGATATGATCAATGGAAGGTTATAGAGCCATTGATTAATAATTACTATAATAAAATTCATGAAGAGGCTTATTTTAGCATTCTCCCAACCACTACACAATATTCAAGAAATTCTCTTTTTTCTGGATTGATGCCTTCTGAAATAGAAAAAAATCATCCTAATTATTGGAAAAATGATTCTGATGAGGGCGGTAAAAACCTTTATGAAGAACAGCTCTTAAAAGATAATCTAAAGAAATTAGGATATAGTAATATCTCCTATGAATATAACAAAATTACTAATCTTAAAAATGGGCAAAAATTGTCGATTAATTTAAAAGCTAAATTGAAAAATGATTTAACTGTAATTGTCTACAATTTTGTTGATATGTTGTCACATTCAAAAACTGAGATGGAAATAATAAAAGAATTGGCATCAAATGATAAAGGATATAGATCATTAACATTAAGTTGGTTTAAAAACTCTCCCTTATTTGAAATTATCAAAAAAGGATATGAATATGGCTTTAAGTTAGTAGTAACAACTGATCATGGAACAATTAATGTAAAGAACCCTTCAAAAATTATTGGTAATAAAGACACAAGCCAAAACCTCAGATATAAAACTGGAAGGAGCCTCTCTTATGATAACAAAGAAATTATTTCATTTGATAATCCTAATGATATTCTTCTACCTAGTATTTCAATAAATAGCTCATATGTATTTGCAAAAGAAAACACATACCTAGTATATCCTAATAACTATAATTATTATGTCAATTTTTTTAGAGACACCTATCAACATGGAGGTATTTCTTTGGAAGAAATTATAATTCCCTATGTTGTGTTAATGCCGAAAATTAAAAAATGACAAAAGATATTAATTATTCAATTGAAGAAATTGATAAGACAGCTAAGATAGTTTTATCATTAAATCCCTCTACAAAAATATTTATTTTTAATGGAGAGATGGGGTCGGGAAAAACCACTATAATCAAAGCTATAATAAAAGAGCTGGGATATGAAGGAACGGTTAGTAGTCCTACATTTTCTTTAATAAATGAATATTTCAACGGTGATAAAATATATCATTTCGATTTTTATCGTATTAAAAGTAGAGAGGAATTATTAGATATAGGAATAGACGAATATATCAGCAGCAATGATTGGTGTTTTATTGAATGGCCTAATTTAATTGTTGATATGCTTCCCGATAAGCATATTGAATTAAACATAGATGTTATTTCAAGTGATAATAGAAAATTAAGGATTAACTATTAGCTATTTATTTATGCATTTTTATAAAAGATTAATGTTTTTTTCATCTGGATTTGTTATTGGCCTATTAATCCTATCTTTTTTTCTAATTGGTAAAAAAACTTCCTGCAGCTATCTTCCTAATGATAGAGTTATAAAAAATATTAATACAAAAAAAATAATTTACACTAAGCTCTCTGATACAATTACCTCATTAGATTCAATTTTAATAAAGAAAGTTATTTCTAGTGGTAGGATTGATTTCTCTAAAAGCAAAACAAGATTAGACTCTTGTAATTATTATCATATTGAAAATAAAATAGATGAAAAAAAATATATGGTATTAGTAAATAATTGTGATGACTATGTGTTGGTAGATAAGTTTAGAGAATTGAATTAACTATTTGTCTCGAGTTTTCTTCTTTTTATTTCCTTGCTTATTAGTTTTAATTCTCTAGAAGTCTGACCAGAAACAGAGGTGTTTTCGTCTAATCTTCTAATTAAGTATGGAACAACTTCTTTAATTGGGCCATATGGCAAATATTTACTCACATTATATTTGTTTATAGCTAAATTAAAACTGATATGATCACTCATTCCATATAATTGGCTAAACCATACTCTTTTATCATTGTTTTTTATTATATGCTTGTTCATTATTTCAGTGGCCAAAAGATTACTTCTTTCATTATGAGATCCAATAAATAGATTAAAATCATTGATATTACTAAAAATAAAACTCATGCACTTATTAAAGTTTTCATCTGTTTTTGCCTTTGTCTCACAAATTGGAGATTTATAATTTTTAGATTTAGCTCTTATTCTCTCTTTTTCCATATAAGCCCCCCTGACTAATTTGATACCTATCTTTATATTTGATTTAGAAAGTCTTTTATGTAAGTCGGATAAATATTCAAAACGATCTACTTTATATGCTTGTATAGTGTTATATACAATGCATGATGAATTATTATACTTAATCATTAGCTTTTCAATTAATTCATCTATTGATTTTTGAATCCAACTCTCTTCAGCATCTATTAAAATCGATATTCCACTTTTTGCAGCAGAATTACATATCTTATCATATCTTTGCTCAACTCTTTGCCATTCATCTTTTTCATTTTCATTTAAACTATCATTATTAGCCTTTTTTAGGTATAAATCAAATCTTCCAACAGCTGAAGGCTTAAATACTATAAAAGATGATAGAGACTCTTTTTTACTTAAATCAATTAAATCTAATGTTTTGTTTAAAGTATGTTCGTAATTACTTTCTGTATTAGAGCCCTCAATAGAGTAATTTAATATACATCTTATATTATTCTCCTTTAGCTTATTTATTACTTTAAAACATTCTTTTTCATTTTCTCCACCACAGAACTGTTCAAATATTGTTTGTTTAATTACCTTATCTATTGGGAAACGTATTTTTATTAACAAGTTTAAAAAGTACTTTCCTATAAAGGTAAGTGATGGATATGATAGTAATTTAAACAATAAATAAGCCCTTTTTAGCTCATAATTTGATTTATAGCTAAATGCTGTCTTTGTATCGTCAAAATGGCTTAAAACGCTCATTATATCCATTTATTTACACAAATATATCTAGAAGAATAATGTATTTTAACTAAATTTTAATTTTTTTTTAAGAAATCTGTAAAGGATCTATAATAACATTATATATAATATGATATAATAGTAATTATTTATGGAATACGATAAAGATTCCAACAATATATTTACTGTCAATTGTAAACAAACATACTCTACAAGGCTACATTGATAAACATATTTTATATAAATTAAGTTAAAATATTATAAATCAATTAGTTATAATATATATATTAAAGTAATTATTTTACTTTTTAGATAAATTTATTTGGTATATTATTTCTATTTGTTTACATTTGTAAACAGTAATGGATGTTTCAAAAAGAATATTAAAAGTAATAAATGAGAAAAAAATAAGTGCGTCAAAATTTGCATCCACAATTGATGTAAAAAGATCAAACCTCTCACATATACTATCTAGAAGAAACAAGCCAAGCATCGATTTCTTTCATAAAATTAAAAAAGCTTACCCTGAAATTGATCTTAATTGGTTGATTACAGGTAAAAAGCTAAAAAAAGATAGTAATTTTGTTAAACCTGAAGTCAGTGATATAGATTCAGTAATAGTTTTTTTAAATGATGGATCCTATAAAAAATTTAAAGAATAAATCTCTTCTAACAGAGAATATATACATTTTTTCTATAGCAACAACCCTACTCCTATTTAGTTCTTGTAATTCTATAGAAAGAGATTGTTCTAAGTTTAGGGTAGGAAAATTTTTAACTCAAACAGAGATTAACGACACCACGTACAGCTCTATTTTCACAAGAAATGGTAATATCCAGATTGAAAGCTTTAATAATTCAATAGATTCAAGCGCATGTAGATGGATTAATGACTGTGAACTAGTATTAAGGACGTTAAACCCTAAGTCTAACTCAGAACTAAAAAATATTCATATAAAAATACTTTATACAACAGACAGCTCATATACTTATGAATATTCTTTTGTTGGAGAAAAAAGAAAAGAGATAGGGCTAGCGTTAAAAATTGGTGATTAGAAAAGAGTTTTCTGGCCAACATCTTTATCTTCGACAATCTTTTCATCAAAAACTTCTATTTCATCTGCTGGCATTTCAACAGGCGGCTCGTATTCAATAGCCTCTAAAGTATTAATCTGTTTAATTTTCTCTGAACTAAGCTGGTTTCCTATAGCCTTTATCCCTTTTATCGAAATAAACTGCTCTAATTCAATTACTTGATTTGGCTTTTGAGTTTTATTTCTGATTTTATTAAAAACAACATCAATTACTGGCCTCCAATCTGTCGAAATTAACTCTAAAAATGAATCTTTATGCTCTGTAATAAATTTCTCATGCTTATTTTCATTTTCCACAAGAAAACGTTTAACAAAAAATCGTTGTTTTTTGCCGTCAAAGTACACTACTGAAAGTGGCTTTTTAGGCATCCATTTTTCTAAAACGATCATATCATCATTAAAATGAGCAGACATATCAGGGTCTATTATCTTTAAACTGCCATTTTGAAGCACAACTAATATCTTATCTTCACCCCTAAACTCCCCAAGCAAATCACCTCTAGCATCTACATTAAGTCTTTGTACAGTATCATCAAACCATATTTTTCTTGGCTTAAGCGTAGAAATACCCTTTTCTTTAAGTTCAATTCTCTTAACATTATGTTTAGTGATTTGATTACCTCTTGTCATTCTACCTTTAATCATATAATTTGAAAAATCAACATCCCACTTTAACTTCTTTAATTTTGGATTCTTCCTAAGGCTAATTGTAACCTTTTCTGCTTCACCATTTGGGTTTGCAGAAAAATACTTAACTACACCATCTTTTTTTGATCTAATTAGACTATAAGGTTTGTCTCTAGTTATTCCATACACAGGAAAACGTTTTAGATAACAATAACCTTTATCACCATCTCTATATATCATATTATAAATTGTCCTCTTGTCTTTCTTTTTAAACACCGCTACATGAATTATATTCTTGTCGATAAATGTTTTTGTATCAACTTTTGTTATAATCATCCTTCCATTTTCAGTAAAAACTATAATATCATCAATATCACTGCAATCACATACATATTCATCCTTTCTCATAGAAGTTCCGACAAAACCTTCGACTCTGTTAACATATAGTTTAGTATTTCTTATTACCACCTTCTTAGCATCAACGTCATCAAATATTCTAATTTCTGTTTTTCTTTCTCTGTTTTTAGAATAGTCTTTTTTTAATCTCTGAAAATAAGCTATCGAATAGTTTATGATATCATCTAAATGGCTCTTAACTTTTTTAATTTGGACTTCTAAATTCAGTATTTTCTCATCAGCTTTATCTGTATCAAATTTTGAAATCCTTTTGATTTTAATTTCTGTCAGCCTTATTAAATCATCGTCTACAATTTCTCTTTTTAACTTTTTAGTATAAGGTTTTAAGCCTTGATCAATAGCAGATAAAACCCCCTCCCAGGTAGTTTTATCTTCAATATCTCTATATATTTTATTTTCTATAAAAATTCGTTCTAAAGAAGCATTATGCCACTGATCTTCAAGCTCTCCTAATTTAATTTTAAGTTCTTTTTTAAGTAATTCAACAGTATTATCAGTAGATGTCTTTAAAATATCAGAAACTCCAAGAAAAACAGGCTTATTGTCTTGAATGATACAAGTAAGTGGTGATATAGACATTTCACAGTTAGTGAATGCATAAAGAGCATCAATTGTCTTATCAGGAGATATTCCATTTGGAATATATACTAATATCTCAACCTTAGATGCTGTATTATCATCTATTTTCTTAATCTTAATCTTTCCTTTGTCATTCGCTTTTAATATCGAATCAATTAATGAGGTTGTACTTGTTCCAAAAGAGATTTCGCTGATAAGAAGCGTTGTTTTATCCATTACAGAAATCTTGGCTCTAATTCTAACTTTCCCTCCTCTTTTTCCATCGTTATAGTTAGTAAAATCAGCTATACCTCCTGTTATAAAATCTGGCAATAAGGCAAACCTATTTTGTTTTAGACAACTAATAGAAGCTTCAACTAATTCTATAAAGTTGTGGGATAAAATCTTTGTAGAAAGACCAACTGCAATTCCCTCAGCCCCTTGTACTAAAAGTAGTGGAAATTTTACAGGTAAATTAATAGGTTCTTTTCTCCTTCCATCATAAGAGGCTTGCCAATTAGTAACCTTAGGATTAAAGACAATATCCAACGCAAATTTTGACAATCTTGCTTCTATATATCTTGATGCAGCTGCTCTATCTCCAGTTAATATATTTCCCCAATTCCCTTGAGTATCAATTAAAAGATCCTTTTGCCCAATTTGTACCATAGCATCCGCAATGCTAGCATCTCCATGTGGATGGTACTGCATAGTATGCCCGACAATATTAGCAACTTTATTATATCTTCCATCATCTAAATCCTTCATTGACTGCATTATCCTCCTTTGTACAGGCTTAAAACCGTCCTCAATTGAAGGAACAGCTCTCTCAAGGATTACGTATGAAGCATAGTCTAAAAACCAATCTTTATACATACCAGTAACCCTAGTAATTATATTTTCTTGACTATAATCTAAATCTAATTCATCCATTTTCAATACTAATCAACTATATCTAATTCAACTTTTAAATTATCGATAATAAAAGATTGTCTATTTGGAGTATTTTTACCCATATAGAATTGCAATAATTCATCTATAGACATATCATTATCAAGCATTACAGGATCTAATTTTATATTATCTCCTATAAAGAATTTAAATTCATCTGGTGATATCTCGCCTAACCCCTTAAATCTAGTTATCTCAGGATTAGTTTTTAACTTATCCATTGCTTTTCTTTTTTCATCTTGAGAATAGCAATAGATAGTTTCTTTATTATTTCTTACCCTAAACAAAGGAGTTTGCAATATATATAAATGTCCTGTTTTGATTAAATCAGGAAAGAATTGTAAAAAAAATGTTATAAGCAATAATCTTATATGCATTCCATCAACATCAGCATCTGTAGCGATGACAATATTATTATATCTTAAATCTTCAATTGAATCTTCAATATTGAGCGCAGCTTGCAATAAATTAAATTCTTCATTTTCATAAACAATTTTTTTTGACATTCCATAGGAATTTAAAGGTTTCCCCCTTAAACTAAAAACTGCCTGAGTGTTTACATCTCTAGATTTTGTTATACTTCCTGATGCCGAATCTCCTTCTGTTATAAATAAAGTTGTATCTAATCTTTTTTCATTTTTCAAATCTCCTAAATGGACACGACAATCGCGAAGTTTTTTGTTGTGTAAATTAGCTTTTTTTGCTCGATCTCGTGCTATCTTTCTTATTCCAGAAAGCTCTTTTCTTTCTTTTTCTGCCTGTAATATTTTTCTGTGAATCTGCTCTGCAACCTCTGTGTTTTTATGAAGGTAATTATCAAGTTCTTTCTTTAAGAAATCATTAATATATACTCTAACAGAAGGGAGTCCTCCTCCCATTTCAGCAGATCCTAATTTTGTTTTTGTTTGACTCTCAAAAACAGGCTCCATTACTTTAATGGAAATAGCTGATACAATTGATTTTCTAATATCTGAAGACTCATAATTCTTTCCAAAAAAATCTCTTATTGTCTTAACAAGAGCTTCCCTAAATGCACTTAAATGAGTTCCACCTTGAGTAGTGTTTTGTCCGTTAACAAAAGCGTGATACTCTTCAGTGTATTGTGATTTACTATGTGTTATAGCTGCTTCAATATCATTTCCTTTCAAATGTATTATTGGATAAAGCAACTCTGAATCATTAGTCCTTTCTGTTAAAAGATCTTTTAGTCCATTCTCACTATAATATTTTTCTCCATTAAAAATTATAGTTAATCCTGGATTTAAATAAACATAGTTTTTAAGCATTTTTGAAATGTATTCATTTCTATACTGAAAATTTTTAAAAATTGATTCGTCAGGTATAAAAGAGACTTTTGTACCTCTTCTTCTACTAGAAGTTTCAGCATCCTGATGATTTCCTAATTCTCCTTGATTGAATTCTGCAATAGCAGATTTTCCATCTCTATTAGACTCTACTTTAAAATAATCGGAAAGAGCATTTACAGCTTTTGTTCCTACACCATTTAATCCAACAGCTTTTTTGAATGCACGTGTATCATATTTTCCTCCAGTATTCATTTTTGAAACAACATCTACAAGTTTTCCTAATGGAATACCCCTTCCATAATCCCTTACAATAACTTTAGATGACTGAACAGAAACCTCTATTGTCTTCCCAGCCCCCATTACAAACTCATCTATAGAGTTGTCAAGAACTTCCTTTAGTAGAATATAAATGCCATCATCTGGAGAAGAGCCATCACCTAATTTTCCAATATACATTCCTGGACGCATTCTTATATGCTCCTTCCAATCAAGAGATCTTATATTTTCTTCAGTATATTGATTTTTTACAGCCATCTGATAACTATTTGCTAATATAAGATATCAGTTGAAGAAAATTAATCAAGAAATTACAAAGTAATTAACAAATTATTTACAAGATTAGATTTAAGCTATTCCACACAATATTACTCAACAAAAGAATTGAATGATTTTTTATCATACATTAAACAAGAAATGCATTACATCGCCATCATTAACGACATAATCTTTTCCTTCTACACGCATCTTTCCAGCTTCCTTAACTTTAAGTTCTGATCCATAGCTAATGTAATCTGAATATGAAATTACTTCAGTCTTAATAAATCCTTTTTCAAAATCAGAATGAATTACTCCTGCTGCTTGTGAAGCTTTTGAGCCAATTGGAATTGTCCATGCCCTAACTTCTTTTATTCCTGCAGTAAAATATGTCTGTAACCCCAGCAAGCTATATGCAGATTTTATTAATTTATTTGAACCTGGCTCATCTAACCCTAAATCATTCAAAAACATTTTTCTTTCTTGATCTTCACTTAACTCATTTATTTCTGATTCTATTCCAGCTGCAAGAATAATTATCTCAGCAAATTCATCTTTAATAGATTTCTTGACTTCTTCTACATAATTATTACCAGTTAATATAGACTCCTCATCAACATTGCAAACATAAAGAACAGGCTTGTCTGTAAGTAATTGTAAAGGCTTAATGTATTTAATATAAGCGTCATTATTAAAATCTATTGATCTAATATTTTTTGAGTTTTCTAGATCTTGCACAGTACTATTTAAAATAACCTCTTCTTTTTGTGATTCTTTATTTCCAGTTTTGGCAACTCTAGCAACTTTTTCTAATTTTTTTGTAACAACCTCTAAATCTTTTAGCTGTAATTCTATGTCAATAATTTCTTTATCCCTTACAGGGTCTATTGATCCATCAACATGAACAATATTATCATTATCAAAACATCTTAGAACATGTATGATGGCATCTGTTTCACGAATATTTGCAAGGAATTTATTTCCTAACCCCTCCCCTTTACTAGCTCCTTTAACTAAGCCTGCAATATCAACTATTTCAACTGTTGCAGGTATGACTTTTTTTGGTTTCACTAGATCATTTAATTTATCTAATCTATTGTCAGGAACATTTATCACTCCTATATTTGGTTCAATTGTGCAAAAAGGAAAATTTGCACTTTGGGCTTTTGAATTTGATAAACAATTAAACAATGTTGATTTGCCTACATTTGGTAATCCTACAATACCTGATTTCATTGAAAATTTTTGAGCTGTAAATTTATTGCTTTTTTTTGTTAAAATCCTCTCTAGTCATTATTAGTGGCAATCCAATCAAAATTAGAGTAAATAAATTTATCAGAATAATATTATAGATTGCTCCATAATAGAATGAAATAGCACTATCAATAAAAAACCAAGATAATAATCCATACCATATTGCCTTATATGCCCATGGCTCTTTGTTTTTAAATGAGTTCTCAGATATCATTATTACTAAAACATGAAATCCCACAACCATTCCTCCAATAATTCCAAAAAGCCAATTTTTTAGTTTTAAAATATTAGGATCAAAATCATTTGTAAATAAAAATACTTCTTTTGTATAATTATTGTAAACATCAAAAATGAAGGAATCACTCCAAAAAGCTACAATAAGACCTAATAAAACTGACAAAATATTTACATTAGTCAGCCATTTTTGCCAAAAATTGAATTTTTTATAAAAGTACATTTAGAGTTATGGAATATATGGTTTTTAAATTGTCAACCTTGACCCAATAGTGTTGACTTAGATATGCATAAATTTTTGTTTCTCTAATAGTTCTAATTCATTTTCTTTATTATCTTCATCTGGAACACAACAATCAACAGGACAAACAGCGGCACATTGTGGCTCTTCATGAAAACCTTTACACTCCGTACATTTACTAGGCACTATGTAATAAATCTCATCACTAATTGCTATTTGACCCTCATCAGCATTTATTGAAGCACCATTTAAAAGAATTATATCACCCTGAAGGTCTGTTCCATCTGAATATTTCCAACTATCAGATGCTTCGTATATAGCCGTATTTGGACATTCTGCTTCACATGCTCCGCAATTAATACATTCGTCTGTAATAATTATAGCCATATATACATATTATTTAATAAATTAGACTACAAAATTATAACCTAAAACCATCAAAACCAAAACAAAAACAACTGAATTAGAAAAGCGCATAATAGCTTTTGCTGAAATTGGAAATTTATTAAATCAATATTTCTTAAATATTGATAACAAATGGGTAGAGGAATTAAGGTTAAGAATAAATGAAGCTTCAGTCAAAAACCCTTGGTTTACTAAAGAAAATATTGATATCTCATTAAAGTATTGGTCAAAAGAGCTGACAGAGAAAAAGCTAAAATCTTGGTTGTCTAGCTATAAGCTCCCAGATAATAAATCAAATACAATAGCAGTTATAATGGCTGGCAATCTTCCATTAGTTGGATTTCATGATTTATTGTGTGTACTAATAACTGGACAGAAATTAGCTGTTAAATTCTCAAAGAATGATGATGTCTTAATGAAATTTATGATAAAATATTTAATCTTTAAGAATGTAAAATTTAAAGATCATATAATTATAAAGGATTCAATAATTAAAGATTTTGACAGAGTAATTGCAACAGGATCAAATAATACTTCGAGGTATTTTGATTATTATTTTAGAAACAAGCCTTCAATTATAAGAAAGAATAGGTTTTCAGTAGCAATTTTATCAGGGAAAGAGAGTAAAGTTGAGTTAGAAAAATTAAGCACTGATATTTTTTCTTTTTTTGGTTTAGGATGTAGAAATGTTTCTAAAATTTATATTCCGGTTAACTATAATTTTGATATGTTCTTTAAATCAATGTATAGCTGGAAAGACATCATTTATAACCACAAATATGCTAGCAATTATAATTATAATAAGACCATCAATCTAATTGACAAAAATTCTATTTTAGAAAATGGATTTCTTATCTTAAAAGAATCCAGAAAAAATCACTCACCTATCTCTGTATTGTTATATGAGTATTATAAAAATACTCGAGATTTGAGAAAAAAAATAGAATTAATTGAGAAAGATTTACAATGCATTGTTTCAAATAATTTTTGTAAGAATGAAGTTAATTTTGGAGAAACTCAAAACCCAAAATTATTTGATTATGCAGACAATATTGACACAATAGAGTTTTTGTTAACAAAATAGTTAAAAAAAATTATGTGTCACATAAATAAGATCTAACATATATTAACGAAATTTGCTGCTTAATTCTGATCATTCAATGAAAAAACATAATTTTTCCGCAGGCCCTTCTATTTTACCAAAAGAAGTTGTAATTCAAGCCGCTGAATCTGTTTTAGATATTAATGAAAGTGGCTTATCACTTTTGGAGATTTCTCATAGAAGCAAAGCTTTTATAGATATCATGGAAGAAGCTAGAAGTCTCGTTTTAGAATTAACCAAGCTTAATGGGAAAGATTATAATGTTTTATTCTTACAAGGAGGCGCAAGCACACAATTCTCAATGGTGCCCTATAATATTCTCTCAAAAAAAGCTGCCTATCTTGATACTGGATCATGGAGTAGTAAGGCAATCAAAGAAGCTAAATTGTTCGGTGAAATAAATGAGGTTGCATCTTCTAAAGATTCTAATTACAATTACATTCCAAAAAATTACAAAATACCAGATGATTGTGACTACTTTCATTGTACATCAAATAATACAATATATGGGACACAAATAAGAAAATTTCAATCATCAAAGATTCCTAAAGTTTGTGATATGAGTAGTGATATATTTTCAAGACAGTTAGACTTTTCAAAATTTGATTTAATATATGCAGGTGCACAAAAAAATCTAGGTCCAGCAGGAGCTACAATTGTAATTGTAAAGAATAGTATTTTAGGAAAATCTTCAAGAAATATTCCATCAATGATGGACTATCAAACGCATATAAATAAGAGCAGTTTATATAACACTCCTCCTGTTTTTTCCGTCTATGTTTCATTGTTAAACATGAGGTGGTTAAAGAGTAATGGTGGTATTAAGAGATTAGAAGAAATCAATACTAAAAAAGCTGCCATATTATATTCAGAAATTGATATTAATCCTCTTTTTAAGGGACATGCTAAGGAAGAAGATAGATCAATAATGAATGCAACATTTGGTTTAATTAATGATGATTTTAAAGAAACTTTTGACTCCATGCTTAAAGATGCGGGTATTATTGGCATTAATGGTCATAGAAATATTGGCGGTTATAGAGCTTCAATGTATAATGCAATGCCTGTTGAAAGTGTAAAAGCACTTGTTGAGGTGATGAGTGAATTAGAAAATAAGTTATAATATGAAAATTCTAGCAAATGATGGTATCTCTAATAGTGGAATAGAAAAACTAGAATCAAACGGCTTTGAAGTTTTAACAAAATCTATTGCTCAAGATGATTTGATATCCTATATAAATAATAGTAAAATTGAGGCTTTACTTGTTAGAAGTACAACAAAAGTGAAAAAAAATCTAATAGATAAGTGCCCGTCAATTAAGTTAATTGGAAGAGGTGGTGTTGGGATGGATAATATAGATGTAGAATATGCTACAAATAAAGGTATAAATGTAATAAACACTCCAGCTGCATCATCAAAGTCAGTAGCCGAACTTGTTTTTGCTCACTTATTTGGATGTGTAAGGCATTTGCATTCCTCAAATAGAAGTATGCCTCTTGAAGGAGATACTAAATTTAAGGAGTTAAAAAAATCGTGCTCTAAAGGAGCTGAGCTCAGAGGAAAAACACTAGGAATAGTTGGGTTTGGAAGAATAGGTCAAGAAGTTGCAAAAATTGCAATTGGAATAGGAATGAATATCTCTGTTTATGATTTAAACTTAAATGAGGCTTTATTAGAATTGTCATTCTTCGACGAATCTACTAAGTCTTTTCAAATTAAGATGGACGATTTTAAAAATTTATTGGCTCAATCTGATTTTATTACTTTTCATGTACCTGCTCAAAAAAAGTACTTAATTTCAGAAGATGAATTTAAAATTATGAAACAAGGAGTTGGTATAATTAATGCGGCAAGAGGCGGAGTAATTGACGAAGGAGCGCTTGAAAAATATCTAAATACTGGAAAGGTTTCTTTTGCTGCATTAGATACATTTGAAAATGAACCAAATCCTGATATAAAAATATTAATGAATGCAAAAATTTCACTAACACCACATATAGGTGCAGCTACAAATGAAGCTCAAGATAGAATTGGAATAGAACTTGCAGATCAAATAATTAAATTACTAGGGTAAATGTTTGAAAAACTTAAAACCAAATGGGGCATATCTTCTAATCTTCAAATTGCTAAGATTTTCACTGTCTTCGCAATTACTGGATCTACTTCAGCAATAATTTCTTCTCCATTTAAAGAATTTCTAGGAATTAGTTCTGAAAATCTTGATTGGTATCTGTTTTTGCCTCTGGAGATAATAATTATAACACTAGTATACCAGCCAATATTACTAATAGTTGCAGCCATTTTTTTTGAATTTAAATTTTTCTGGGAATTTGAAAAGAAGATGTTAAGAAAAATTGGATTCAAAAACCTTAAATAGCTATTTCAAGATATCTTTATAACTACTCATAAATTTACTTATTTTAGGGGTAATTATATTTGAACAATAAGGTACACTTTTATTTATATTGTAATAGTTTTTATGATATTCTTCTGCTGGATAAAACACATCCAGCAAATTAACCTCTGTAACAATCTTATCACTGTTATAAAGATTCTTTATAAAGTTTATTACTGTTCTTTTTTCATCTTCATTAGCACAAAAAATAGCTGATCTGTACTGAGTGCCAGAATCATTTCCTTGCCTATTTAAAGTAGTGGGATCATGCGTGTTAAAAAAAATATCAACCAAGCTGATATAATCAATCTCTTTAGGGTCATACTCAATTTTAACTAATTCAGCATGCCCTGAATCTCCAGAACACACCTGTTCATATGTAGGATTAGGTAAATAACCTCCACAATATCCTGGGACAACACTAATTACCCCATTTATCCTAAGATATATTGCTTCAGTACACCAAAAGCAGCCGCCAGCAAAATATGCAAATTTGAAGGTATTATTCATAATTTAAATTATAGATTTATGTTGGTATTCAATTATGATTATTAAATTGGTACTTTATATTAATGTAATATTAATAAATATATGATTAAAGGGAGTAATATACATAAGTACTTTAATACTCTTCATGTTTTAAAAGGTGTGAATATTAATATTAAGCAAGGTGAATTTGTTTCCATTGTTGGTGATTCTGGTGCTGGAAAAACAACTTTACTGCAAATATTAGGAACTCTTGACTCACCTTCCGATAATCTAAAGTCTGAGCTGTATGTTAATGATGTTAATATTAGTAAATTAAATGAAAAAGCATTAGCTAATTTTAGAAATGAAACTATTGGTTTTATTTTTCAATTTCATCAGTTGCTTCCTGAATTTACTGCATTTGAAAATATTTGCATTCCTGGCTATATTAAAAAAACTAATACTTTAGAATTAGAACAAAGAGCTATTAAGTTAATGGATTATCTAAATTTAGGTAATAAAATTAATAATAAACCTAATGAGCTTTCCGGAGGAGAGAAACAAAGAGTTGCTGTTGCTAGATCTCTAATTAATAATCCTAAACTGATTTTAGCAGATGAACCTTCAGGAAATCTAGATAGTAAATCTGCAGATAGTTTATATAATCTTTTTTTTGATATCAGAGAAAAATTTAATCATACATTTATTATTGTAACTCATAACAATCAATTAGCAAAGAAATCAGATCGAACTCTTGAAATTATAGATGGAATAATAAAATAAACTTGAATAATAAATTATTACATTAGTACAAATACAAAATCATATTATGAAAAAACATATATTATTATTTTTAGTTCTATTTGCATGTTCAGCATATGCTCAAAAAATATCAATACCAGCTGACACAATAGTTGAATCCTTTCATGAAACAACCATAAATAACAAAGTAATTCATTATAAAGCAGAAGTTGGAACCCAGCCTGTTTGGAATCAAAGTGGTGAACCAATTGCAACTTTGTTTTATACTTATTATAAAAGAATTGCAAAAAAGAATGAAAAAATTAATAGACCTGAAAGACCAATAGTTATTTCCTTTAATGGAGGTCCTGGATCAGCGTCATTATGGATGCATATTGGTTATACTGGACCTAGAGTATTAAAGATTGACGATGAAGGATTTCCGATACAACCGTATGGAATGAAAGACAATCCCAATTCCATATTAGATGTTGCTGATATTGTTTATGTATGTCCAGTAAATACAGGATATTCAAGAATGCTTCCAAACTCAAAAGGAGAACTGCCCGATAAAAAATTATTCTTTGGAATAAATGCAGATGTTAAATATTTAGCTACTTGGATAAATACATTTATTACAAGAAAAAATATATGGGAGTCTCCAAAGTATATTATTGGAGAAAGCTATGGAGGGACAAGAGTTATGGGGCTTGCTCATGAATTACAAAATAGTCATTGGATGTACCTAAATGGGGTTATTATGGTATCGCCTGCAGACTATAAAGTTTATGATACAGGTGGAGCTGTGTCATCTGCAATAAACCTACCATACTATACAGCTACTGCTTGGTATCACAAAGTTTTAAATAAACAGTTACAAGAAAGAGATTTATTAGATATTCTGCCTGAATCTGAAGATTTTACTATAAATGAACTGTTACCTGCTATAGCAAAAGGCGGATTTATTACTGATGAAGAGAAAGATAGAATTGCAAACAAAATGTCTTATTATTCAGGAATAAGCACTAAAGATATAATTAGGCATAATTTAGATGTTCCTACAAATTTTTTCTGGAAAGAGCTAATTAGAGATGAAGTTGGATATACCATAGGAAGATTAGATTCAAGGTATTTAGGTTTAGATAAGATGGAAGCTGGATCAAGTCCTGATACGAGTGCTGAAATGAATGCTTGGAATCATTCTTTCACTCCTGCTATTAACTATTATTTGAGAAATGAACTAAACTTTAATACAGATATTAAATATAATGTCTTTGGACCTGTGCATCCTTGGGACAGAGAAAATGATAATACTAGAGATAACTTGAGAGAGGCAATGGCGCAAAACCCATACTTAAAAGTCTTAATTCAGTCAGGGTATTATGATGGCGCAACTACATATTTCCAAGCTAAATATACAATGTGGCAAGCTGATCCAAGTGGAAAGATGAAAGATCGATTTACTTTTAAAGGATACAGAAGTGGGCATATGATGTACCTAAGATCAGAAGATTTAAAATCCTCTAACCAAGATTTAAGAAATTTCATTAAGAACTCACTAACTGAAGGTAAAGCTGCCAAATACTAGTAGATGAAAAAGATTATTTTAGTTTCTCTTCTTTTTATTTTTACTAATAGCTGTAATGATATAAGCTATATTGAGTTTATTAAAACTAATTTTTCTGAGGAGTCATCTGAACCAAATTTACACACATCTGATTCTGGAGAAATATACTTAAGCTATATATCTTCAAATTTAAATAGCAATGAAAGCAAGCTTTTTTATAGTTTGTTTGATTTTTCTAATGATTCATGGGGAGAATCTAATCTTATTGTAAAATCATCAAAAATGTTTGTTAACTGGGCTGATTTTCCAAAAATTACTGTGAATGAATTAAATGGAATCAGTGCACATTATTTAGAAATGAGCAGTGAAGAGAAATACTCGTATGACATTAAAGTTGTTAATTCTAAAAATAAGGGAAATACCTGGAGTATTCCATTAAAACTTCATAGCGATAATACTAAAACTGAACATGGATTTGTTTCAACAATTACCCATAATAATCATTTTCTATCTACATACTTAGATGGCAGACAAAATGAATTATCAAAAAATGATAAATCTATAAAACCGCAAATGACTCTTAGGGGGACAAGCTATAATATTGATGGAGAGATATTAGAAGATCAATTAATTGACAATAGAGTTTGTGACTGCTGTCAAACTGACTTAGCAATTACAAAAAATGGGAGGTCTATTGTTGTATACAGGGATAGATCTAGAAATGAGGTAAGAGATATTTATTACTCATATAAAGACAAAAATACTTGGAGTAATCCAATTAGTATTTTTAATGATAACTGGGTGATATCTGGATGCCCTGTTAATGGCCCCGCAATTTCAACATTTAACAATACTTCTGCTGTTGTTTGGTACACCTTCTCTAATAATAATAATCAATTAAAAATTGCCTTTTCTAATGATATCTCTAGTGGATTTGATACACCTATAATAGTTAATGCTAATGATCCAATTGGAAGAGTTGATATTGAACTGCTAGATCAAAATACAGCTCTTATAAGCTATATGGATATTATAGATGGAAGTGCTTATATAAAGCTTCAAATGATTACTAGTGATAGAAATCAGAATAAATTATTGGTAATTGATGAATCTTCTGAGAATAGATCTTCTGGTTTTCCTGTAATCACATTGGATAAAGAAAAAAATAAAACAATTATCGCTTGGACCGAAAAAAAAGAAAAATTTAAAATAAAAACTGCACTAGTGGATAATTTATTTTTTTATAAATAATAGATATCTTAAATAGAAATGGTTTTCTTATTTTTGTCAAAATTTATTTCATTTAATTATATACCATTATAAATGAATTCACTTATCAAATCCGCTACTATAATTGATAAAAAAAGTGAATTTCATAATTCTAAAGTTGATATACTAATTGAAAACAATATTATAACTAATATTGATAAAAAATTATCCAATCCAAAAAACTATCCAGAGATAACATTAAACAATTTGCATGTATCAAAGGGTTGGTTTGATTATAGTGTTTGCTTTGGCGAACCTGGATATGAAGAAAGAGGGACAATTTTAAATGGAATTAAGGTAGCTGCAAAATCTGGTTTTACAACCGTTGGATTACAGCCAAACACCTACCCTATTATTGAAAAAAATACGGAAATAGAGTACTTAAACTCTTTAACTAAGAACTCAGTTGTAAATGTCTTTCCAATTGGAGCTTTGACAAAAAATTCTGCAGGAAATGAATTAACTGAAATTCTTGATATGAAAAATTCTGGAGCAATTGCTTTTAACGACTATAAAAGATCTGTCTCTAATCCAAATGTTCTTAAATTAGCATTAGAATATACGTCAACATCTAAGACTCCTATTTTCTCTTTTCCTCAAAATGATGAAATTGCACAAGATGGAGTAATGAATGAAGGATTAATTAGTACATCACTAGGGTTAGATGGTATGCCATCAATGGCTGAGGAAATTAATGTTGCTAGAGATTTGTCAATCTTAGAATATACTGAAGGATATCTACATATACCTACAATCTCATCCGCTAAGTCAGTTGAATTAATTAGAAAAGCTAAAGCTAGAAAATTAAATATATCATGTAGTGTAGCAATACATAATTTGTTCTTTTTAGACGAAAAAATCCAAAATTTTGACACTAACTTTAAAGTTAAGCCGCCTCTTAGAACATCAGATGATGTTAATGCATTAATTGCTGGTTTAAAAGATGGAACAATAGATATGATTACCTCTGATCATAACCCATTAAATATTGAACTTAAAAATCTTGAATTTGATAATGCAGATTATGGAACTATTGGTTTAGAATCAGCTTTTGGGGCATTAAACATGTTATTTCCAATAAAAACTACGATAAACCTTCTTACCAGAGGAAAAAAGATATTCGGTATAGATGATGATGATTCTATTAAAATCGGAGAAACCGCAAATTTAACTCTTTTCAATCCTCTTTCAGAATATATCTTTAGTGAAGAAAACATCTTATCAAAATCAAAAAATTCAATCTTTATAGGCTCTAAACTAAAAGGAAAAGTATTTGGGGTTATAAATAATGGTTTTATAGAATTAAGTTGATGAGTGATAAATTTCATTTTGAGTTTAATTTTAGAGATTCAAATAATAGTGATGAATTATCTCCTTTAGTTATAATGCTTCATGGTTATGGCAGTAACGAGGATGACTTATTTTCTTTTGCAAATCATATACCTGGAAATTATAAAATAATTTCACTAAGAGCTCCTTATTCTCTTCCCTTTGGGGGCTATTCGTGGTATGATATTAATTCTGATGATCTTGAAGCCATGAAAATAAAAATAGGTGTAGAACAAGCAAAATCCTCTATTTCTAAAATAAAAGATTTTGTAAAAAATCAATTATCACAAAAATATTCATTTGATATAGAAAAAATCTGTTTAATAGGTTTTAGTCAAGGAACTGCACTAAGCTATGCTTTGTCATTAAATAACCCCGATTTATTTAAAAATGTTATAGCATTAAGTGGTATGATAAGCATGCAATTAATTGATGCAAATGAGAAGGATTATTCAAATCTTAATTACTTCTGTTCACATGGATTACAGGATCAAGTAATTCCGGTTAATTATTCTAGAGAATCTATTGAGTGGCTAAAATCAAAGAATATTACTCATATCTACAAAGAATATGACATGGCTCACAGTGTAAGTCAAGAAAACTTCTTTGATTTTTTAGAATGGATAAAATTTAATGTTAAATAGTGATTTCTAAACCATCATAGGCTAAAAATACATTCTCAGGCAAAATCTTTTGAACTTCATTATGAAAACCAAGCATGTGACTAATGTGAGTTAAATATGCTTTTTTTGGTTTAATTACTTTAATAAATTCTAATGCTTGATCTAAATTAAAATGAGAATGGTGTTCTTCTATTCTCAATGCATTAATCACTAAAACATCAAGATCATCTAATTTCTTAATTTCCTTTTTTTCAATAGTTTTAACATCTGTTAAATATGCAAAATTTTCAAATCTATAACCATAAACTTGTAAATCTTTATGGAATGCATTTATAGGGATAATTTTCTTGTCATTAATATTAAAATTAGAGGAAATTACATTTTCAGTCACTTTAGGTGAGCCAGGATAAGTGTAATTCTCATCAAAAATATAGTAAAATCTCTTTTTGAGTGTATTTAAGACTCTTTTATGTGCATATATTGGTATTTTTCCTTGGTTGAAGAAAAATGGCCTTATATCATCTAATCCTGCAACATGATCACTATGTTCGTGAGTATAAATAATTGCATCTATCCTGCTACAATTTGAATTTAACATTTGTGTTCTAAAATCTGGACCACAATCAATAACATAATTGTTTTTATCCCAATTTATTAACACTGATGATCTTAACCGTCTATCCTTTGGATTTTCACTTTTACATACAGGATGATCACTTCCAATTATAGGGATTCCTTGTGAAGTTCCAGTCCCTAAAAATGTAATTTTCATTATAAATGAATTATAATCAAAAATAAGCTATTTTTTTTCTTTTAAACGATAGTAATTTAATAACTTTGCTTAGGCAAAAACAACATTTAATGGATGATATAATTCATAATGGTGATCCAAAGTTTGATTCAGTCCCTACAATCAAGCAAAAAGCATTAAAAATTAATCTTAACGAAAACATCTATGGCACCTTTGCTGAAATTGGTGCTGGTCAAGAAACTGTCAGACAATTCTTTAGGGTTGGCGGAGCATCTGGTACAATTGCAAAATCTTTATCTGCCTATGGTAAAGATTTTAGTGATGCTATCTATGGAATTGAAGATGATAGCAGGTATGTTAGTCAAAATCGTATTAAAAAAATGCTTGTTCAAGAAACTGATTTAATAGAAGAAAGAATAGGTGGAAAAGACCCTAATAAAATGTTTTTTTGCTATGCAAATACTGTTGCCACTATAGACTTTGCCAGAAAGTTTAAAGGTCACGGATGGGTAGGTATAAGATTTCAAATTGACCCAAATCAAAAGTATAACGAAATTATTTTACATGTAAGGTTTAAAGAAAATATTGCACGTCAACAACAAGAAACTTTGGGGATTTTAGGAACTAATTTAATTTATAGTGCATTCTACAAATATCATACTCCAAAAAAAATCATCAAATACCTGTACGATAATCTAGAAAAAGATCAATTAGAAATAGATACTATAAATTTTTCTGGCCCTATTTTTAAGAATGTAGATAATAGACTTATGAGCCTTGAATTAGTTAAAAATGGTCTAACTGAAGCTGTAATGTTTGGCTCTGATGGAAATAATCTGCTTCCAGCAGCTATACTTTACAAAAAGAACATTTTAGCCTTAAGAGGTAGATTTAGACCTGTAACTAAGGTTAATGAAGACATGTATTTGCAATCCTTAAAATTATTTAAGAAAGAAAATAAAGTAGAAAAAGACAATACAATAGTCATATTTGAAATCACACTTGCAGATTTAGAAAATAAAGGAGAGATTGATGAAAAAGATTTTATGGATAGAGCTAAACTTTTAGGTTCTTTGGGTGAGACTGTCTTAATTTCAAATTATAAAGAATATTATAGGCTAGTAGAATATTTTTCAATGTATACTAATAAAAAAATTGGCCTTTGTATGGGTGTTAATAATCTGATTGAAGTTTTTGATCCAAAATATTATATAAAACTTAGTGGAGGTATTTTAGAAGCGTTCGGAAAGCTATTTTTTAAAAAACTCAAAGTATACCTATACCCTGTACTTTCTGAAGATGGAGAAATAATTACAAGCGAAAACCTTAAGGTTCATCCTAGAATAAAAGAGCTTTATAAGTTCTCTAAATTTAATGGAAGAGTTGTTGATGTAAAGGAATATAACCCTGAATTCTTAAAAATATATTCAGATGAAGTAATAGAAGATATTAGATCCAACAGCAATGGATGGGGAAAATTGCTTCCCAAATCTGTAGCATCAATGATTAAAAAACAAAAACTATTTGGATATAAGGGTAATTAATCTAAAATCTGACTAGTATGTTGTTTAGTTTTTACTTTATCTATAATATTGATAATAAGTCCTTTTTCATCAATAATAAAAGTAGTTCTTAATATTCCCATGTACTCCCTACCCATAAACTTTTTTAAGCTCCATACTCCATAAGAATTAATTATCTTCTTTTCAACATCACAGAGTAATTTGTAGGGAAAATTGAATTTTTTTTTGAAATTACTTTGTTTATTTTTATCATCTGCACTAACCCCTAGCACATCATAACCAGATGAAATAAATTTTTGATAATTATCACTGAGATTACAGGCTTGAGCAGTACATCCTGGTGTATTTGCTTTTGGATAGAAAAAAATAACCAATTTTTTTCCTTTGTAATCTGTTAGTTTAATTATATCTCCATTATTGTCTGCACATTCAAAATCTGGTGCATTATCCCCAATTTTTAATAATTTCATATTTATTATATTTATAATTCTTATATCTGACAAATATACTATAATGAATAAAAAAGAGAAGGTAAATTTTATTATTAATACGCTTGAATCATTATACGCTAAAGTTCCTATTCCATTAAATCATAATGACTCCTATACTCTATTAATAGCAGTATTATTATCAGCTCAGTGTACTGATAAAAGGGTCAATAAAATAACTCCACATCTATTTGAAAGAGCTAATAATCCTTATGACATGATTAAATTATCAATTGATGAGATTAAGGATATAATTAGGCCATGTGGTTTGTCGCCAATGAAAAGTAAAGGAATTTATGGTTTGTCAAAAATATTAATAGAAAAGCATAATGGAAAAGTTCCTAATAATTTTAATGATCTTGAAAATCTTCCATCTATAGGACATAAAACTGCAAGTGTTGTAATGTCTCAAGCTTTTGGAGTCCCTGCTTTTCCTGTTGATACACATATACATAGGATGATGTATCGCTGGGGTTTATCAAATGGAAAAAATGTTACTGTTACTGAAAAGGATGCTAAAAGACTATTCCCTAAGAATTTATGGAATAAACTACATCTTCAAATAATTTATTACGCAAGAGAATACTCTCCTTCCAGAGGATGGAATATTGAAAATGATATTATTACAAAAAAAATTGGCAGAAAATCCTTGCTAGAATAAATTTGTTAGATTAATTCATTATAAATTCAAAATTGTGAGAATTTAACTTTAAGATATTCAATGATTTTGAATAATTAATCAGAAAATTAACAGTTTCTTTTTTTGGATTTAGTTCAGATTTTTTTTGACCTACAGAGTAGTTTTTTTCCATATATTATTTTATATAGAATAGAACGAAAAAAAAAGTTAATTATTATATTAAGATCTTTTTCTTATTTATTAGTCTGTTAATACCAGATTCTTCTTTTCAATTATATTACGAAGATTAATTAAAGCATACCTCATTCTTCCTAATGAAGTATTAATACTAACTCCCGTTTTTTCTGATATTTCTTTGAAACTCATGTCGTTATAAAATCTATATTTTAATACATTTTTTTGATCATACGGAAGTTCTTCTATAAGTTTTTTAACATCATTAATTATTTGAGATTTAATTAACGACTTTTCAGCATTTAATGAAGAATCACTTAATACTGAGAATATATCAAAATCGTAGGAGCTTTCAAACTTGGGTATTCTATTGTTTTTTCTGAAGTGATCAATAACAAGATTATGAGCTATTCTCATTACCCATGACACAAACTTACCTTGTTCATTATAATTTCCGATTTTTAATGTTCTTATAACTTTTATAAAAGTATCCTGAAATACATCCTCAGTAAGATCTCTATCTAATACTTTTGAATATATAAAGCTATATATTCTTTGTTTATGCCTTTTAATTAAAATTTCAATTGATTGTTCATTGCCATCAATGTAGCTTTGGACTAACTCAGAATCTGAAATAATTGGACTTCTCATAACATTACTTTTTAAAAATTCATCTATTAGTAGATGATTTTTGATTGTTCTCTATCTTTTTAAAGTAATGTTATTCTATACGTGAATTGTTATTGTATTTAAATCAAATATATAATTATTAATATAATTAATCAAAATTTTATTTTTTTAACATTATTAATTTCATCTCCTACTTTAATATTATATTTGATATTTCCTCATATATATGACTATGAAAACAGAAGAAAACTTGGTTTTTGATAAAATTTATGTTAAAGGTGCAAAGGTTCATAACCTAAAAAATATTGATGTAGAAATACCAAGAAAAAAGCTCGTAGTTATAACAGGATTATCTGGTAGTGGAAAATCATCATTAGCATTTGATACATTATATGCAGAAGGTCAAAGAAGATATGTTGAAAGCTTATCTAGCTATGCTAGGCAATTCTTAGATAGGATTAGCAGGCCAAAGGTTGATTTTATAAAAGGTCTCTCACCCGCAATAGCAATACAGCAAAAAGTTAACAACAACAATCCTAGATCTACTGTTGGGACTTCTACAGAGATATATGACTATTTGAAGTTATTGTTCACACGAGTAGGCAGGACATATTCTCCAGCAACAAATAAAGAAGTCAAAAGAAATACAGTAACTGATGTGATTGATTATATAAAAACATTTAATTCAGGTGAAAGAATTCTTCTTTTATCTGAAATATACTTCACCTCTAAAGAAGATTTAGTAAAAAGTCTGGATTCTCTAATGAAACAAGGATATAATAGGGTTAAAATCAATAATAAGATTTTAAAGATAAGCGAAACCAAAAATGAAGGAAAAGTTAAAATAAAAAATGCTTTTTTAGTTATTGATAGGATTATAATTTCTAACAACGATTCTTTCTATAATAGAATATCGGATTCTATAGAGACAGCTATCTATGAGGGTCGTGGGAGGTGTATTATTGAATCAATAGAAGGATTTAATTATAAGGAGTTTAACACTAAGTTTGAGAGAGATGGACTCAAATTTCTTGAACCAAACATAAATTTATTCAGCTATAATAATCCATTTGGCGCATGTCCAAAATGTGGAGGATATGGCGATATTATTGGAATTGATAAAGACATAGTCTTTCAAAACAAAGAACTTTCAATATACGAAGATGCAATATTTCCATGGAGAGGAAAAAAATTAAGACGATACAAAAATCTATTAATAAGAAATGCGGATAAATTTAATTTTCCTATTCACAAGCCATATTATAAATTAACTACACCACAAAAAGAAGTTCTTTGGCAGGGAAATGAATATTTTATTGGATTAAATCAATTTTTTTTCAAACTAGAGCAAAAACTATATAAAATACAAAATAGAGTAATGCTTTCAAGATATAGAGGAAAAACAAAATGCCATGTCTGTAATGGGAATAGACTTAGATCAGAAGCAAATTATGTCAAAATAGATAAGAAATCTATTTCAGATCTTATTAATATCCCAATATCAGAGCTATTAGTATTTTTTAATACCATAAAATTTACAAAAAATGAAAAATTTATTGCAAATAGAATATTGAAAGAAATTCAAACTAGAATAATTTTTCTAAATGATTTAGGTTTAGGATATTTAACCCTTAATCGAAAGTCAAAATCTCTTTCTGGCGGAGAAAGTCAAAGAATTAATTTAGCTACATCTCTTGGAAGTAATTTAGTTGGATCATTATATATATTAGATGAGCCAAGTATTGGTCTTCATCCAAACGATACAAAGAAGTTAGTTGGTATTTTAAAAAAACTCAGGGATTTAGGCAATACAGTTATTGTTGTCGAGCATGATGAAGAAATAATAAAAGAAGCAGATCATGTAATCGATATAGGTCCAATGGCTGGTTCTAACGGCGGAGAAATTGTTGCAGAGGGTAGTTTCAAAGATTTTATAAAACAAAATTCATTAACTGCAAATTATATTGATAGAAAAATCAAAATTGAATTACCACATAAAAGAAGAAAATCAAATAAAAAGATTAGCATTATTGGAGCTAGGGAAAATAATTTAAAAAATATTAATGTTGACTTCCCTTTGAATGTTATCTCGGTAATTACAGGTGTATCTGGAAGTGGCAAAAGCACATTAGTTAATAACATACTTTATCCTGCTATATCTAATTTACTTGGAGATTATACCACAAAAGCTGGAGAGTTTAACAAGATTACTGGAGACCTAAATTCTATTGAGTTTGTTGAATTAGTTACTCAAAATCCTATAGGGAGATCCTCGAGATCTAATCCTATAACATATATTAAGGCATATGACGATATTAGAAAATTATATGCATCACAAAAATATAGTGCAATAAGAGGATTTAAGCCAAAGCACTTTTCTTTTAATATTGATGGAGGTAGGTGTGAAGATTGTAAAGGTGAAGGCCAAGTTATTATTGAAATGCAATTTATGGCCGATGTTCATATAAAATGTGATTCCTGTAATGGGAAAAGGTTTATAAAAGATGTTTTAGAAGTAAAATTTAAGGGGAAAAATATTGATAATATTCTAAACCTAACTGTTGATGAGGCAATTGATTTTTTTGGTTTAAATGGTGAAATCAAAATTAAAAATAAACTTCAAACTCTTAAGGATGTAGGATTAGGATATGTTAAATTAGGACAAAGCTCTTCTACCCTGTCTGGAGGTGAAGCCCAAAGAATAAAATTAGCTTCATTTTTAGGTTTAAGAAATAATAAAAAAAATGGTCTATTTATTTTTGATGAGCCTACTACTGGTCTTCATTATGATGATATAAATAAATTATTAAGATCCATAAATTCTTTAATTGAAAAAGGAAACACTGTTGTAATTATTGAACATAATATAGAGCTAATTAAATGTGCTGACCATTTAATCGACCTAGGTCCAAAAGGTGGTAATAAAGGTGGAGAAATGGTTGCTATGGGAAAACCTGAAGAAATAATTCTAGAAAAAGAATCAATCACTGCAAAATATCTAAAAAAAGTTTTATTATAATCACTTTGGCATGGGATTTGCGATTACACAAATAGTTAGTTTAATTTATTGAGATAGTTAGTTGAATAAAGCCTTGTAAGTTTATCTTTCCTTTAATACTCACAAGGCTTTAACTATTTAATCAGTTTCTTTTAAGATCAAATCACTTAATTTCTTTGCTAAATTCTTTCTATGATATTGATCTGTATTTATTGGTTTAATTTTTAATTTTTTTATCTTATATAGCTGATAGCTTTCCTCTATATATTTTAATAGTTTGTCATATTCATCATGCAAAAAGTATTTTCCAGATTTAGTTTTATTAATAATCCGTCTAATTTCTGAATCCTTAGGCCCAATAGCTATAATAGGTCTACTAGAATTAATATATTCAAAAATTTTAGCAGGAATCACAAAGCTTGATTCATCATTATCTGCTTCAATTAATAATAAAATCTGAGATTTTAACAAATTTGGAATTGTATCTTTATATTCAATATAATTGTGATATACCACATTTTTTTCTAAACAATTATTCTTTATATCTTCTTTAATATTACTACTAACTTCTCCTATAAAATTGATTACTAAATCATCTTTTAAATTATTACTCTTTAACTCTATTTTTCTTAATGCTTTCCAAAGAATTTTTGGATTCCTTTCAGGCAATAATGAGCCTATATGTGTTATAGAAAATTTATTATCTAATGTCGTTTCTTTTTTTATAAAGTCAAATCCATTAGTAATTAATGAAACTGGTTTTCTAGTTATTTTACTATACTCATTTAATAGTTTATTAGAAGTAACTATAATTCTATCACATGAATTAAGGACTCTTTTCTCTAATTTTAAATGTTTGTTTTTTGAGTATAAGTTCAGTTTTAATTTGTTGTGATAATTGATTCCAGTCCAAGGATCCCTAAAATCAGCAAACCATGTTACATTTAATTTTGATTTTAGATTTAATCCTATCAAATGCAAACTATGGGGAGGCCCTGTAGTTATAATAATATCTACATCTTTTTCTAATATATATTTTGATAAGAAATTAACAGATGGTTTTACCCAAAAAATTCTAGAATCTGGAATTAACAAATTACCTCTTAAGTATATTAAAAACTTCTCAAATAATGATTGATCCTTACTCTTTGGTATCCCTCCCTTTCTTATTCTATCGACTTTCTTATTATTAAAAAAACTAAATGGTTCAAAAATAGGCTTCTTAATTACCTCAATTTCTGGATTAATCTCATTTAATAAACTATTATCTAAAAATGGATATTTAGGGTTAGATGGAGTATATATGACTGGTTTAATGTTGTTTTCTAAAAGGTAATTGGAGAGTTTTAACCATCTCTGCACACCAGGACCGCCAGAAGGAGGCCAGTAATATGTAATTATAAGAGCTTTAGTTTTCAATTTCTAATTCTTAATAAAAAATTTATATGACATTCCTATAATGATAATAAATAATAATAAAGAAGCTGATAATGATATCATACTTCCCTTTTTTACTACATCAGGATCAAAAACAAATTCTATTATATGACTTCCAGATTTCACATTCATTCCTCTTAAAATATAATTAACATTGAAATGTTGAGTCTTTTCTCCATCTATGTATGAATGCCACCCATTAGGATAAAAAACTTCAGAAAAGACAATAAAACCATCATCTTTAGTATTATATTCATATGTAATTTTATTTGGATTGAATTCTAATAATTTCACATAAGAATCATCGTCAATAATAAATTTCTTTGATTCAATTTCAGTTGAAATTGCCTTAGTTTTATTACTCAATGAGTCTAAAGCTATAATCTCTTTGTCTTTTGAATCAACATTTATAATAGAGTCAATAAACCATGCAGGTCCATTAGCAAAATCATTTACATATAACTGTGAGGTACCGTCTTCATTATTAAATATAACATATTTAGTATTTAACATGTTTAAAGTATTCATATGCGTGTTTTTTATATAAAACTCTAGAATTTCATTATAGCTGCTAAGTTTTGCCGCATGATAACCCATTACTGAATTATGATAATATGATGCTGCAGTAGAGCTAGTTGTTAAATCTAATACACGGAAATATGATTTATCCTTTAAAATTTCTGAATTTAATTGATCGATACTATAAGGATTATCAACTAAATCAGCCTTAACAAAATTAGTATTATTGACATATTGTCTATTAAATGGAACTAAATCAGCCAGTACTAAAACAACTAAACCAATAATTAATACTTCACTTTTAATTTTTTTCTTGAGATATACAAAAAGGACTGTAAAGGTTAACAAAACAAATAGTAATACTCTTAATAATTCATTTAAATAAATATCCATTCTATCTTGCTTAATGACCTCTAGAATTGAAGGATTTATATTTACATCATTAATACCGCTAAAAGTCAAGCTTCCCTTAAATAAAAACAGTGCAAGAAATATCAAAGAGAAAATTACTAAAGACCTGATTAAATATATAATATTCCTATCATTTGATTTATTACTTGTCATCTCTGATAATCCAAGAATTGCAATTAATGGAACACATAGTTCCAAAATAACTTGAATAGAAGAAACTGCTCTAAATTTATCATATAATGGAAAATAATCAATGAATAAATCTGTAAGAAAAATTAAATTTTTTCCATAAGACAGCAACAATGATATTACTATTGCTGATATTGCCCAATTCCTGTATTTTCCTTTAATTATAAAGAGAGAAAATACAAACAAAAAGAATACAACAGAGCCTATATATGCAGGTGCTTCAACAAATGGTTGATCCCCCCAATAGGTAGGTGTATTTTCTACAATTTGTTTAGAGTCTAATGCAGAATAACCATTCTTGCGCAAAAAACTATAAAAATTCGATTCTAAACCTACATCTTCAACACTACCTCCACCCACAATTCTTGGAATAAATAAGTTTAGACTTTCAAAAATTCCATAACTCCATTGTGTAATATATTCTTTATCTAGTCCACCCTTTGTTTCCTTAAATGTACCATTTGGATTTATGGTTAATTCTGAGGAATTTCCTCTAGTGCTCTCACTTACATATTCGCTAGTAGCCATCAAATTTGTTGCATTTAATGAAAGTGCAATAAATAAGGCTGTAAATAATATCCCTAATGATTTAAAATAATGTCTGGTTTGATCTTTTTTCCAACAATCAATCATAGTGTAAAATCCAATTAACAGTACTATAAACATCAAATAGTATGTCATTTGAAAGTGATTAGCACAAAACTGCAATCCAAGGGCTAATGTTGATAATAAAAATCCTTTTGAGTATTTTCCATTAAAAACCATTAAAACACCCGCAAGAACTAACGGCATATAAGCAATAGCATGTGCCTTAGCATTGTGTCCAGCACCAATAATTATTATTAAATAAGTAGAAAAACCAAAGGCAAGAGCACCTAAAACAGCTAATCTATATTCTACCTTTAAACTAAGCATTAGTATATAAAACCCTAAAAAATATAAAAATAAATAATCTGCAGGCCTAGGTAAAAACCTTAATAATAAATCTAGTTTCTTTATATAATTATGAGGATATTTTGCGCCAAGCTGATAGGTAGGCATCCCTGAAAAAGCTCCGTTGGTCCAATACGTTTCAGAATTTGTTTTCTCTCTAAAATCACTCTGCTGCTTAGCCATTCCAGAGTACTGAACAATATCATTTTGCAGGATTTTTTTACCTTGTAGAACTGGAGAAAAATACAAAAGGGATATAACACAAAACAGGATTAATACGCAAAAATGTTTGAAATAATTTTTTATGAAATTCTTTAGAATCATAACTATTGTGAAGGTTTAATCAATTTCTTCATAGTCTATATAATCGCCAGCATTATTCTTTTTTGAATTTTCTTTAGGCATTTTGTCAATTGTCACCTCTCCCTCTTGTTCTTTTTTAGTATTATTCGTAGTATGTCGGTAAGCATTATTCTTGAATTTATTAATGATATAGCCTAAATACATTCTCGATAAAAACTTAAAAACATAGTAAGCAACTAGTAAACTTAATATAAATTTTAATATGCCCAATTTAAATGATTTTTATATTGAAAAACAAAAATACAATTCTTAGAATTTAAAAGAGTTAATATAATATTAAAATATAAATATTTTATCTTTGTAAAACATCAATAATAACATGAAAAAATCCTTACTTATTTTAATAGCTTTTATATTTTTTATTAGCAATAAAATTTCTGCACAATACACTGAAATTATTAATTCTAATAGACCTGGAGATTCTCAAAGCGCTTTTTCAGTTGGATCAAATGTAATTCAAATAGAAACTGGAGCATATTTATTAAATGAAAAGCATGAGCTATTAGACAATAAAGTTAAAGGAATGGGGTTAAACTTTATGCTTAGATATGGTCTTATTCTTGAGGAGTTAGAAATACAGGTCAGTGGTATATATCAAAATGATCAATTCACTGATATGAGATCAACTATAGACACTAAATACAATAGAAGTAATTTAAAAAAATTTAAAATTGGAGCTAAATATTTAGTTTATGATCCTTATAAAAATAGAGATGATAGCCCCAATTTATATAGTTATTGGGCAAATAATAAATTTAAATGGAACTCTCTTATTCCAGCAGTTTCAGTATACGCAGGAATAAATATTGATGGTAAAAATAATCCTTACACTGCACCTGGGATAAAGGGTGTTAGCCCTACTTTTACAATAGCTACTCAAAATAATTTCAGTAATAATTTTGTACTTATAACTAATTTAATTCTTGAGAGGATTGGAACAGACCAGAATGACTTTGAATATATAACAACCCTTACCTATGCCATTAATAGTCAGTGGGTTAGCTTTATTGAAAATCATGGAATAAATAGCGATTTTTATGCTGAAAATATGTTAAAATTTGGTGCTGCATATCTTAGCAATGAAAACTTACAACTTGATGCATCATTAATAATTAATTTCAAGGACACACCAAAAATATTTTACATTAATTTTGGAGGCAGCTATAGATTTGATTTACACAAAGACAGTGAATGATAAAAATTGAAGAAGTAAAAAATAATTCTGATTTAAAGAAATTTGTACAATTCCCCTTTAAATTATATAAAGACTCAAAATATTGGGTTCCTCCTATTATAAGTGAAGAAATAAATATTTTTAATTCCGATATTAATCCTGCACTAAAGAATGCCAATGTCTCACTATATATAGCTATAATTGATAATGAAATCGTTGGTAGAATCGCAGCTATTATTAATTCCATAGAAGTAAATGAGCAAAAAACAAAAAAAATTAGATTTGGTTGGTTTGATGTAATAGATGATTTAAATGTTACTAAAAAATTGATTGATAAAGTAATTGAAATTGGAAAGGCTAATAATCTTGAATATATGGAGGGACCAATGGGTTTTTCAAATTTAGATAAAGTTGGAGTTCTGACGTATGGATTTGATAAAATTGGAACTATGGTTACCTGGTATAATCATCCTTACTACTCATCTCATTTTAAAAAACTCAATTTTACAGTAGAAAAAAAGTATTCAGAAAAAACATTTTCCTTTCAAAACATTGATATAGACTATTATTTTAGAATGAGTAAAATAATTCAAAGGAGATATGATTTTAAGGCTGTTAATTTCAATAAAATAGAAGATGCTTTAAATAATGTAAATGAAATGTTTGATTTGTTTAATAAGAGTTATTCAAAATTGTCGTCATTTGTTGAGATAAATGATATTCAAAAAGAATACATAAAGAATAAATTCTTAAGATTTATAAATCCAAAGTTTATAACATTCGTTTTTGACAAAAACAATAATATTATAGGTTTTGCTATAATAATGCCTTCTTATGCTAAAGCACTACAAAAAATGAAGGGGAAGTTGTATCCTTTTGGGTTTTTTCATTTAATTAATGCTAGAAAATATGTTAAAAATGTAACCTTATATCTAATTGGAATACATCCTGACCATCAAAATAAGGGGGTGACAGCTATTCTTTTTGATTCTCTATTACAAAACTTAAAAGGAAAAGGAATTGAAGACTGTCATAGAACGCCAGAATTAATAGAAAATGATGCTATAGATAAAATTTGGAAAAATTTTAATCCAGTACTAAGAAAAAAAAGGTGCACCTATAGAAAAGCGCTTTAATAAGTATTATACCTGAAAATCTTTAGACAACTTATTATATAATCCTGAGTCAAGTCTATCTCTTATTGTAGAAAATGCATGTAATGTCTCTTGAATGTCTTTTGAGTCATGAGATGCTGTTGGAATTAATCTTAATAGGATTAGTCCTTTAGGTACAACTGGATATATAACAACTGAACAAAAGATTAAATGGTTTTCTCTTAAATCTTTAACCAAAGCAAATGCCTCCGGAACCGTTCCTTTTAAATAAACAGGAGTAACACAACTCTGTGTAGTACCAATATCAAATCCTCTTTCTTTCAATCCAGTTTGAAGCTCATTTACATTTTCCCATAACTTGTCTTTAAGCTCAGGGATAGATCTTAATATTTCTAATCTTTTTAATAAACCAACCACTAATTGCATTTGAAGAGATTTAGCAAATACCTGTGATCTCATATTGTATTTTAAGTAATCTATTACTTCTTTATCAGACGCAATAAATGCTCCTGTACTAGCTAACGACTTAGCAAAAGTTGCAAAATATACGTCTATTTTATTTTGAACACCTTGTTCTTCTCCTGCACCAGCTCCAGTTGATCCTAGAGTCCCAAAACCATGTGCATCATCAACTAATAATCTAAAGTTGTACTTTTCTTTTAAATCCGTGATTTCTTTTAGTATTCCTTGCTCACCCCTCATCCCAAATACTCCTTCTGAAATAACTAGTATACCTCCACCAGTATCTAAAGTAATTTTTGTAGCTCTTTCAAGATTTTTCTCTAAACTAGAGATATCATTGTGTTTATATGTAAATCTCTTACCAAGATGTAATCTTACACCATCTACTATACAGGCATGAGCATCCATATCATAAACAACAACATCATTTTTACCTAATAATGAATCTATTGTTGATAATATGCCTTGATATCCAAAATTTAGTACATATGAAGCTTCTTTATTAGAAAATTCTGCAAGTTCTTTCTCTAATTTCTCATGTAATAAAGTATGGCCTGACATTAATCTTGCACCCATCGGATACGCTGATCCATATGTTTTTGCAGCTTCTGCATCAGTTTTTCTTACATCTGGATGATTAGCTAAACCTAAATAATCATTGACACTCCAAGTTATTACTTCCTTACCTTGAAATTTCATTCTATTTGAAATTTCTCCTTCAAGTTTTGGAAAAGCAAAATAACCCTCAGCAACATTAGCCCATTTTCCTAATGGCCCCTTATTACTATATATTTTTTCAAAAAGATCTTTCATTACTGTGTTATTTAAAAATAGTACTCTACTTAATATATTGAATACTCTTTAAAGTGCTTTCATGTTGTGAGTCAAAAAATCCTTGCTTTTCCATCCATTTATCATTGTATATTTTACTTAAATATTTTGATCCGTGATCAGGGAAAATAACAACAATTTTATCATCTTTTTTAAATTCTCCTTCTCTATTCAATTGTTTTATTGCTTGAAATGCTGCTCCACTTGTATATCCTACAAAAATTCCTTCATTCTTTACTATTTCACGAGCTGAATGAGCACTATCCTCGTCATTTACCTTTATATATTTATCTATAATTTCAAAATCTGTTACTGATGGGATTATACTTTTACCCAATCCTGTAATTCTATATGGAAAAATCTCTTTTTCATCAAACTCTCCTGTTTCATGATACTTTTTTAAAACCGAGCCATAAGCATCAACTCCAATTATTTTTATTTTTGGATTTTTTTCTTTCAAATATCTTCCAATTCCTGATATTGTTCCTCCTGTACCACTACATGCAATCAAGTGCGTTATTTTTCCATTACTTTGCTTCCAAATCTCTGGACCTGTAGTTTTATAATGTGCTTCAGAATTTAAATAATTAAAATATTGGTTTATATATACAGAACCTTTAATTTCATCATGTAATCTTTTGGCAACCTGATAATATGATCTTGGATCATCAGCGGAAACATTAGCAGGACAAATAAACACATTTGCGCCCATTGCTTTTAACATATCTATTTTATCTTGAGTAGATTTTGAAGTAACAGCTAATATGCATTCATATCCTTTGATTATTGAAACCATAGCAATGCTAAAGCCTGTGTTTCCAGAAGTTGTTTCAATAATAGTACTTCCAGGTTTTAATATACCTTTTCTTTCAGCTTCTTCAATTATATATAATGCTATTCTGTCTTTAATTGAGTGGCCAGGGTTAAATCCTTCAATTTTTGCAAGATATTGGCCTTTTAATTTAGCTGCTATCTTATTTAATTTAATCATAGGTGTTTCGCCTATGAGTTCTAATATATTATTTGCAATTTTTTTGCTTTTTCCCATTATAACAAACAATTAAAAATCTCTAATTTCTTATGCATTGCAAAATTAAGTGTTTTTTTCTAAAAACACTTAATTTAATCTAATTCAAAAAGAATATTAAATTAAATTTTTAAGCGTTTCTAGAGAATCTAATAAATACATATGCTTCTCCTTAGTATAGTTAATATGTGTTACAATTCTAATTTTGTTCGTACCCATAGAATGCCAATCAAATAAAATACTTAATTTATTAAAAGCATTAATAATTGTCTCTTTTTTAACGCTTTTATCGATTTCAAATACTATTATATTTGTTTCTATATCCTGAACTTTTTTAACGAAAGACATGTTATTTAGCTTCTCTCCTATTTCTTTAGCTCTTAAATGATCATCTGCAAGCCTTTTAACATTGTTTTCTAAAGCAAAGATTCCTGCAGCTGCAAGATAGCCTGATTGTCTCATGGCTCCACCTAAAATTTTTCTTATTCTAATAGATTTTTCCATTAGTTCCTTTTTACCTAGCAGAACTGAACCTATTGGACATCCAAGTCCTTTACTTAAACAAACAGAGACTGTATCAAAAATATCACCATATTCTAAAGGGCTTTCTTCTTTTTTAACTAAAGCGTTCCATATTCTGGCTCCATCAAGATGCAGACCTAAATTATTTTCTTTGCAAGTCTTTTTTATGTTTTTTATCTCTACTATATCCCAACAGGCACCACCACCTTTGTTTGTTGTATTCTCTATAACAACTAATGAAGATAATGGACTATGATAAAATTCTTTAGGATTAATTGATCCCAGAAGTTGATTACTATCAAACATACCTCTTTCACCGTTAATTAATTTAAAAGAAACTCCACTAGTGAATGATCCTGCTCCGCCTTCATAATTGTAGACATGAGAGTATTTGTCGCATATTACTTGATCACCTGGATTGGTATGTAATTTAATAGCAGTTTGATTTGCCATTGTACCTGATGGGAAAAACATTGCCAAATCCATTCCAAACATAACTGCTAGCTTCTTTTCTAGTTGTCTTACAGTAGGATCTTCACCATATACATCATCTCCAACTTTGGCAGAAAGCATTGCGCTAAGCATTGCTTTCGATGGAATTGTAATAGTATCACTTCTTAAATCTACATGCATAAAACTAATTTATATAACTACATTCACTAGAACCAATTGGTGATCCATCTGGAATTTTTAAAGATTTAGACATTACATGCTTTTCGGGATTTGATTTGAAATTCTTAATTAAATCCTTATAATATGAGCTATAAGCAAAATTCTTGTAAGCTTTTGATGATAACAATTTTTCTATACTGCCTATAGCTTTATTTGCTGCATCTTTTACCTGAAAAAGACAATCATCTGAAACCACTAAATTCATTAAATATTCCAAGGCTTTATGATTTACTGTCTGTTGAATTTCATTTATATATAAGTCATTATTATTTACCTTAAATGTATAAGAAATCAATCTATCAAATACTTCTGATATACCTAGTGATGAATTGTTTAATGATTTTTGAAGAATTAATCTATTCATTCTCTCTGGATGTAAAAGTAAAGAAAATGTCATATCACTAGCAGTGGAGGCAATACTTACAGGGTCAAAACCAACTCCCATTTTTGATTTAAATGATTCTCTTGATCTAGGGTACCCAAATGCTCTTGGGGGGAAAAGGCTCAATTTGCTTTTAGGAATTGATAAAAAGGTAGCATTTATGGTTTTTAAGACAGAATTTAAAGCCTTATTTTGTTGTAAATAATCGATTTGTTTAACAATAGTTTGATTATCTCCTCTTGTTGCATAATTATATTCTAAACCTCCAATAAGTTTAACAGCTGCTTCAGTTTGATATCTATGTAAGAAATATAGTGGAACAAAAACATCTTCTAGAACAGAAAAGGGCTGTTTTTCTTGAATATTATATTCTGAAAAATTTGTAATAGCCTTGTTCCTTGCTTTAATTATATCCTCTAAACCAACAGAAGCACTTTCACCGTTATCCCATAAATGTCCTAGAGAATGTGCTCCGCCAATTGCTCTTGCATCACTATCAGTGATAAATCTTAAGCCACTACTATGTGCATCGTCCAATATCTTGTTTAATGTCTGGTTTTCATCAATACTTTCATTAAAATCTGAATAGCTATAAGCTACTGTAATCTTATCCCATTCTCCAATACCTTCATCATATGCATTATCAAGATTTATATTGTTGTTCTCTATAGAAATAAGTGGATGTGGGTAGTCCATAACAGAGGCCCTATCTTTTGTGCTAGCTGCAAAATTATGAACAAATCCAAGGGTATGCCCTACTTCATGAGCACTTAGCTGTCTAATTCTAGCTAGTGCCATTTCTAACATAGGATTATGATTGTCTCCTTCCAAATACGGTTTATTTAATAATGCTTGAGCTATTGAAAAATCTTGCCTTATCCTTAAACTACCAAGGCTTACATGTCCCTTAATAATTTCCCCTGTTCTTGGATCAACAACACTTGAACCATAACTCCATCCTCTGGTGGACCTATGAACCCACTGAATCACATTATATCTACAATCCATTGGATCAGCATCTTTAGGTAACATTTTAACTTGAAATGCATTTTTAAAACCAATAGCCTCATACGCTTGATTCCACCATGAAGCTCCTTCTAATAAAGCAGATTTTATAGGCTCTGGTGTTCCAGGGTCTAAATAATATACAATAGGTTCTTTAGCTTCACTGTAATCTGAAGTAGTATCTTTTTTTTCTAATCTATGTCTTGTTATATATCTTTTAATAATGGGCTCGTAAACTGGAGTAGCGTAGTCCATAAAGGAGATTGAAATGGCACCACTTCTGACATCAAATTCTCTAGGATTGTAGTTGCCATCAGGCAATTTGATGAAAGAATGATGCTGAATAACAGAGATTCGATCTGCATCAGGAGAAACACTTGAAACTAATCTTCCTTTTGCATCCCCAGAAAATGTTAACAAAGCTTCAAATTCTACATTTTCTGGAAAAGCTTTTGTTCTTTCTAATTCTATTGCACTTTTACTCTTATCTACCTTGTATGAACCTTGATTAGTGTTTTTAAGTCTTTTTGCAACACCATGTCTGTCTTCCATAAGAAATGAAGTAAAATCTACTATATACTTATTATCCTTTTGTTCAGCTATTTTAAATCCATAAATAACTGACTTTGCAAAGGCTTGCTCTACACTTCTTTTTTCTGGTTCATTTTCTGAAACAGCTCTATAACGTAAGTTTGGTTGAATAAGGAGAATTTTATCACCATATTTAGAAAATTTAACTAATCTCTCATTTCCTAACTGCCCCCTATCTAATCCTATGTCATTTGATCCTAATCCAGATGAAAGTGAACTAATGTAGAGAAATTCTTTATCTAGATTACTTATTTCTAGATAAATCTTATCAGATGAATCATCATAATAGAAGTTAAAAAATCCATTATAAGTCTTAAAATTTTCAGTAATTGATTGAGAGTAACTAATACTAAACCATAAGATGAATAGTGTTTTAAATAATAATTTCATAAGTATATTAATTTAGTTAAATCTACATAAAATATATTTTTTAAAAAAAAACAATCTAACTAATTAATATGCATTAAATTTGTAATAAACATATCTTGTATGATTACTTCTGAACAATTCAAAGAACTTAAAGAGCGCCTGGATGCGTTAAGGAGGTATCTTTGACATTGATGATAAAATCTCTCAATTAAAATTAGAAGAAGAAAAAACTCACCATCCCGAATTTTGGAATGATCCAAAATCAGCTGAAAAGGATCTAAAAAAAATTAAGCTTATAAAAAAATGGATTACTGATTTCAATAAGAATGAAAACAGCATTAATGACTTAGAAGTTTTAATGGGATTTTACAAGTCTGGTGAATCCACGGAAACTGAAATAGATCAGTTATATTCTACATCAAATGAGCTAATTGAAGAGTTAGAATTCAAGAACATGTTGTCAGATAAAATAGACAGCATGGATGCTGTTTTACAAATTACAGCTGGTGCAGGAGGAACTGAAAGTTGTGATTGGGCCCAAATGTTGATGAGAATGTATTCGATGTACTGTGAAAAAAACAATTATTCAATAACTCAATTAAATATCCAAGATGGAGATTCAGCTGGAATAAAAACTGTAACTCTTCAAATCGAAGGAGATTTTGCTTTTGGATGGCTAAAAGGTGAGAATGGGGTGCACAGATTAGTTAGAATATCACCTTTTGATTCAAATGCAAAAAGACATACTAGTTTTGCTTCAGTATATGTTTATCCACTAATAGATGATTCTATTAATATTGAAATTAATTCATCTGATATTCAGATTACCACATCAAGATCTAGTGGAGCTGGTGGTCAAAGTGTAAATAAAATCGAAACAAAAGTTCAGTTAGTACATAAACCCACAGGAATTCAAATTTCATGCTCAGAGACTAGATCACAACTTGACAATAGAGTTAGAGCAATGCAAATGCTTAAGTCACAACTATACGAAATTGAATTGAAAAAAAAGAACCAAAAACGCTCTGATATAGAATCAGAAAAGATGAAAATTGAATGGGGAAGTCAAATAAGGAACTATGTTTTGCACCCATATAAACTTGTGAAAGATGTTAGAACCTCGCATGAAACTGGAAATGTTGATAGTGTATTAAATGGAGATATAGGTCCTTTTCTAAAATCTTACTTAATGCAGAAAAATAAAAAATAAAAATCTATGATGAAAATTTATCACAATTCAAGATGTAGGAAATCTAGGGAAGCATTAGAAATTTTAAGAACTAAAAATATTGAATTTGAAATTATTGAATATTTAAAAGATAATCTAACAAAAAATCAACTGAGGGATTTAATTAAAAAATTAGGTATTGAGCCTATAAATCTAGTTAGAAAAAATGAACAAATATGGAAGGAAAATTTTAAAAACAAAGAATTTACTAGTGATGAAATAATTCAAATTCTATCAGATAATCCTAAATTAATTGAACGACCTATTGTTGAATTAAATGACAAGGCAATTATTGGAAGGCCTCCTGAAAATGTTATTAATTTATTACAATAATACAGTTTAACATAATTTTTTGTTTTTATTAACAAAGAAAATTTAAAAATAGGATTATCTTCGTGGTGTCTTAAATTAGACTATTGATGAAAAAACATACTTTTAGCATTTTTCTTTTTTTGTTTTTTATTTCATTTACCTATTCACAAAACTTATATAAGGGTGCTGAATTTACAAATCAATTTAATTTATTTGGAAAGATAATTGACTCAGAAGGTGGCGAACCTTTAGAATATGCAACTGTAACTGTTTTAAGCGCCGTAGATAACAAGGTTGTTACGGGTGGGATAACAGATAAAAATGGAGTTTTTAATATTCCAACCTCAAAAGGTGATTATAAAATTCTTATTGAATATATTTCTTTTAAAAATTACACCGTTGATAACCTAAATGTAAATGAAAATAAAGACCTAGGAGTTATTTCATTAGTTATTGATATTGAGTCTTTAGATGCTGTAGAAATTATTGCTGAAGAAACTACTGTTGAAATTAAACTAGATAAAAAAATATATACTGTAGGTAAAGATTTAACTGTAAGAGGAGGAAATGCAGGAGATGTTTTAGACAATATTCCGTCTGTTTCAGTTGATATAGAGGGTAATATTTTATTAAGAGGTAATGATGCTGCTAGAATTTTAATTAATGGCAAGCCTTCTAGCCTAGTTGGTATAGACTCAAAATTCCTTCAACAACTCCCGTCTGATGCAATTGAAAAAGTGGAGGTAATAACATCTCCTTCTGCAAGATATGAGGCTCAAGGAAGTGGCGGTATTATTAATATAATTCTTAGAAAAACTAAAAAATTAGGACTAAATGGTTCCTTAAGTTCAAATATTGGATATCCTAAAAGTACAGGCATATCATCAAACCTAAATTATAGGGATGGTAAAATTAACTTTTTCAATTCATCAGGTTTTAATGATAGAGTTAGACCTGGGACTGGATATAACCATTCAGAATATTATAATGGTGATCAGCCTAGCACATTCTTTGAAGAAAATAGAGAAACAGAAAGAGATAGAAATAGTTTTTTCACTAATAATGGTGTGGAATGGTATATAGATGATAAAACATCCATTGTTGGAGCTTTTTTCTATAATCAAGCTAAATCTAATGACTTGACAATTAATAATATAAATGAAATAGATGAAAATGGGAATATTTTAAATCAAACTGTTCATGATGAAAATGAAAAAGACATTGATTCTAATAGAGAATATAACTTAAATTTTGAAAGAAAATTTAATGATACAGGACATAAACTAACCCTTGACTTTCAGTACGACAACTCTAAAGAATGGGAAGATGCATTAATTTCAGAAAACAATATTCTTAACGAGGTCGTTGCAAGTGATGCTTCAAGTGAATCTTATCTAATTAAAGGAGATTATGTTAACCCTATTGGAGAAAACAAACAATTTGAAGCGGGCTTTAGAATAAGTCAAGATGATGATATAACAGATTATAGAGTTTTTGATAATGAAAACAACGTACTAACTGAAGATCTAAATCAGAGCAATCTTTTTCAATATAAAGAGCAGATAAATGCATTATATACTCAATATGGTGTAAAAGTTGAAGATAAGTACTCCTTTTTAGTAGGGTTGAGACTTGAAAATACAGTTAAAGACATCAATCAACTAACTATCCAAGATTTTACTAATAAAAATGAAACAGGACTATTTCCAACATTTAATTTTGGTTTAGAAATTTCTGAAAATGAGACATTAACTTTTGGGTATAACAGAAGGATTAGAAGGCCGTGGTCTAGATCTATTAACCCCTTCCCTACTAAAACTAGTCCAATAAGTATTTATAGAGGAAATCCAGACTTAGATCCAACATATTCAAATAACATTGATTTCGGATATTTAAAAAAATTCAAGTCTTCTTTTACAATAAACACCTCTGCTTATTATCAAAAAGCAACAAATACTCTTAATTATATAGTTGAAGAAACAGGGGAAACTGCTGAAATAAATGGAGTTGAAGTACCAATTACAGAGAGATATCCTATAAATCTATCAACAAATACTAGATTTGGTTTTGAGCTAAACTTATCTTACAGGAAAGGAAAAAATTGGAATATATCCTCAAATTTTAATATTTATAGCAATAAAGTTGAAGGAAGCCATAATGATGTTGTTTATGATAATGAAAATGTAAGTTGGAGTTTTAGATTAAATAATAAATTAACTCTTCCTGGAAAAATTGAATGGCAAACAAGAATGAATGTCAGAGGCCCCTCAGAAACTGCAGTTAGCAAAAGTGAAGGAGATTTTTCAATTGACCTAGCATTCAGTAAAGAATTATTTAAAGAAAAGGCTTCATTAACTCTTAATGTTAGAGACCTACTTAATCAAAGAGGATGGAGGTCTAAGACATTTAATGAGACTTTCTATAATAGTTCTGAGTTTAGGTGGTCGAAAAGATCTTTTACTTTAAACTTTACTTACAGATTTAATCAAAAGAAAAATCAGTACAAAAGACAGCAACAACAGCAAAGTTATGATGATGGAGCTTTTGAATTTTAAGAAATACTTACTTTTTAGCTTTTCTTTCTTCTAGAAGCTCATTAATTCTCTCAATTAAAGCGCCAACAACCCAATAAGGAATTACGACAAGCATCATAAGAAACATTAACCAAAAACCCATGGTTACAATTGTCAAAAATGCTAAAAATCCTAAGTATTGATCAAATTCAAACATACTTGATAAGAAATATTGCTGCAAAGATATAATATTACCATTTTATATTAGTATATATTCAAAATTAATTTTTCAACAAAATACTTTATAGAATTAGCAAAATAATGGAGTAAATCAACTAAAATGCGTAAATTTGCATATATATATAATCAATGATGGATTATAGAATAGAAAAAGATACTATTGGTGAGGTTAAAGTACCTTCTAACAGATTATGGGGGGCTCAAACAGAACGATCTAAAAATAACTTCAAAATTGGACCAAGTGGATCAATGCCAATGGAATTAATATATGCTTTTGCTATCCTAAAAAAAGCTGCTGCAATAACTAACCAAGAAAAAGGTGTGCTTGATAAGAAAAAATCAGATACTATTTCTAAAGTATGTGATGAAATTCTTGAAGGAAAATTGAATGATGAATTCCCTCTTGTCATCTGGCAAACAGGCTCAGGAACACAGACAAATATGAATGTAAATGAGGTGATTTCTAACAGATCTCATCAAATATTAGGAAATAAGCTTGGTAAGGGAGAAAAACTTATCTCTCCTAATGATGATGTTAATAAGTCACAATCATCTAATGACACCTTCCCTACAGCCATGCATATAGCTACATATAAGTTGATTGTAGAGAATACTATTCCTGCACTAGAAGATTTAAGGTCTTCTATAGGCTTAAAAGTAAAGGAGTTTACATCAATTGTAAAGATTGGCAGAACACATCTTATGGATGCTACCCCTATTACATTGGGTCAAGAGTTTTCTGCTTATGAGTCTCAATTAGATCATGGTATTGTTAGTCTTAAAAATTCACTAGGTCATCTATCAGAAATTGCATTAGGTGGAACCGCTGTAGGAACTGGGATAAATACTCCTGAAGGATATGCTAAAAGAGTAGCAGAAGTAATTAAAGATCTTACTAAATTACCTTTTAAATCTGCTGATAATAAATTCGAAGCATTATCTGCACATGATGCTATTGTTGAAACCCATAGTGCACTGAAAGGATTAGCTGTTTCACTGAATAAAATTGCTAATGATATTAGAATGCTTGCTTCTGGACCAAGAAGTGGAATTGGTGAGATAAATCTACCAGTTAATGAGCCAGGGAGCTCAATTATGCCCGGAAAAGTAAATCCAACCCAATGTGAAGCAATGACAATGGTTTGCGCTCAAATAATTGGAAATGATACAGCAATAACATTTGGAGGTACTCAAGGACATTATCAATTAAATGTCTTTAAACCTATGATTGCTGCCAATATTCTTGAGTCTGCAAGACTCTTAGCTGATGCGTGTAATAGTTTTAACACTAATTGTGTTTCTGGTATCATTGCAAATAAAGATGTAATAAAAGCTAAGCTTGATAACTCATTAATGCTTGTAACAGCATTGAACACAAAGATTGGGTACTATAAAGCAGCTGAGATTGCAAATGCAGCATTTAAAAATGGGACTTCTCTTAAGGATGAAGCAATTAAGCTTGGCTATCTTACTGCTGAAGAATATGACTTATGGGTTAAACCAGAAGACATGGTTTAATCATCAGTATGTACTTACTAATAAAAAACATAAAAAAATTAATTCAGTGTAGAACTGAAGAAACGTCTTTTGTCTCAGGAAAAGATATGTCTTTTGTACCATCAATTGATAATGCATATTTATTTGTTAAAGATGGTAAGATTAAGGATTTTGGAAAAATGCAAGACCTTAAAGAGATTAATACAGATCAAGTTATAGATGCAAAAGATAGAATGGTGCTTCCATCATGGTGCGATTCACACACCCATATTGTTTTTGCAGGCAATCGTTCAAAAGAATTTATTGATAGAATAAAAGGCCTTAGTTATGAAGAAATAGCTTCTAGAGGTGGTGGAATATTAAATTCTGCAAAGTTATTACAAAACACTTCTAAAGAAGATTTATATAATCAGTCTAATATGAGAATTAACTCTGTAATTAGGCAAGGTACCGGTGCAATTGAAATAAAATCTGGTTATGGCCTTTCTTTTGAATCAGAATTAAAAATGCTTCAAGTAATTAAACAGATCAAAGACATCTCTAAAATGCAAGTTAAATCCACTTTCTTAGGTGCTCACGCCTATCCTAATGAATTCAAAGGAAATAAAGATGGATATATTGACTTAGTTTTAAATAAGATGCTACCAGCCTTTAAAAGGGAAAATTTAATTGATTACATTGATGTTTTCTGTGAAAAAGGGTATTTTTCTCCAAAGGATACTGAAAGAATAATTAAAGAAGGTTTAAAATATAATATTAGATCCAAAATACATGTAAATCAATTTAATGTTCTTGGAGGTATAAAAATAGCTGTAGAAAACAATGCATTATCTGTAGATCATCTAGAGGTTCTTCAAGTCGATGATATTAAAATATTATCCAAAGGATCAACAATACCAGTAGTATTACCTACATGTTCCTATTTTCTAGGAATTGACTATGCTCCTGCTAGAAAACTAATAGATGCTGGTCTACCTCTTGCTATTGCTAGTGACTTTAATCCTGGATCCTCGCCAAGTGGAAATATGAATTTTGTGATTTCCACAGCTTGCACTAAAATGAAACTTACCACAGAAGAAGCTATTAATGCTGCTACAATCAATGGTGCCTATGCAATGGGACTTGAAGATAAAGTTGGTAGTATTTCTAAAGATAAAATAGCAAATCTCATAATCACAAACAAAATAAATTCTATAGATGAGATTCCTTATAACTTTGGAGGAAATCAAATACATAAAGTAATTCTAGAAGGAGAAATAATTTCTTAACCCTTCTTATAACTTGTCTTCTACTATTTTTAAAATTTTATGTTCTAAAACATCTGTTTTATCAATAATATCATTAGATGATTTAAGTATTTTTTGGACATATTTCTTATCATCTAAGTCTTTACAATTTATCTTAACATTTAAAAAGGCACCCATTATTGCTGCACGTGCACAATGCATGGCAACACCCGCATCACTAATTGAATTTGGGTTTCCTTCTTCTGCCATCTTCATTATGACTTCAATTGAGTCAAAAGATGTCTTCATTATTTCAAATGGAACATTAATTGCATTTTTAGTAGCTTTTTGAATTTCCTTATTCCTAATAGCTAATTGTTTGTCGTTTTCCTTAGGTAAAGAAAATGCCTTCATTATTTCATTAAATGCATGGGTATCTTTGTCTACTAACTCTAATAATTTATTTTGGCAACAAATTCCTTTTTCACCCCATTTAGAAAAGAATTCCCATCTATCATCCCATCCTCTTTTATGTGCAGATAAGTTTGCTACCATTGTTGCTAATGCAGAACCAAGCACGCCACAATAGGCAGCAATGGATCCGCCACCAGGAGCTGGAGATTCACTTGAAGTTTCATTAGCAAAATCTTGAATTGTCATTTTTGCTAAAGGATTATCATTGCTTCTTGAAGTTTCATTAGCAGAATCTTGAATTGTCATTTTTGCTAAAGGATTATCATTACTTTGAATTAAATATTCTATAATTCTCTCATTTGGATTAAATTTTGACAATTCATCAAGACCTAAGGACTTAATAGCAATATGTATAATATCTTTTTCTGGAATAGCTAAGGATCTTTTTTGTTTAATTAGGAAGTACTGTCCTGTATCAATTAAAACTTTTTTTGGTACTAGGCCAATGAGCTCTGAACCTGTTACTCGAAGTCCTCTAATTTGAGCTCTCTCACATGTTTTATCGAAAACTTCATGCAGTGGAGTTGTATTTATATTAGTCAAATTATAGGATATCTGTGCAATTCCATATTCTTCAATATACCAGCCTATACCTTTAAGATTTTTAAAATACCCTGGTTCACGAATGACATTTCCTTTTTTATCTTTTAAAATTTTTCCATTTAATCTACCCCCTTCTCTTTTAATTCGCCCAGCTTCTCTTAAATCAAAAGCAATTGAATTAGCTCTTCTAGTAGATGTTGTGTTAATATTCACATTATATGCAATTAAGAAATCTCTAGCAGCAATAGCAGTAGCTCCAGATTTTTCTACAGAAGAGTTAAAATCATTAGGACCATAATCAGGTCTCCAATTTTTAGAAGAAATCTTTTTTTGTAACCCTTCATATTCTCCTGATCTGCAAGCTGCAAGATTAATGCGTTCCTTTTTCTTTGCAGCTCTTTCATAGCAGTAGACTGGAATTCCTAGTTCTTTCCCCACTCTTTCACTTAATCTATGCGCATATACTACTGTTTCCTCCATTGTAATGTTAGAAATAGGAACTAGTGGGCAAACATCAACTGCACCCATTCTTGGATGTTCCCCTTTATGACTACTCATATCAATCAGTTCTTTTGACTTGCTAATTAATTGATATGCAGCCTCTAAAACTAACTCTGGCTCTCCAATGAAAGTAATAACTGTTCTATTTGTTGCTTTCCCAGGATCTACATTTAACAATCTTACCCCATCACATTTTTCAATAACCTCTGTAATTGAATTAATTATATTCATATTTCTTCCTTCAGAAATATTCGGCACACATTCTATTAATTTATTCATTATAGATTGATATTTTTAACTCAATAAATATATTAATATTAATTTTAAATATCTATTTGTAAATATGTTAGTTAAAATCTTAAATTTCAAAGAGGAATACTCTAAATACTTCTATGAATTAAATGTAGAATGGCTAAAGATGTATTTTTATGTAGAAGAACATGATGAAGAAGTCCTCTCAAATCCAAAAAAATTTATAATTGATCCTGGTGGGATTATTCTGTTTGCTCAATGTGACTCTAAAATTATTGGAACAGTCGCACTTATTCCTGTTGCTGAAGACAAGTGTTTTGAATTAACCAAGATGGCTGTTTCTCCTGATTATAGAGGAAATAAAATTGGTCAAATAATATTAGAAAATTGTATTAACAAAGCAAAGGAAATGGAATTAGAAAAATTAATACTCTATTCAAATAGAGTATTAAAGAATGCTATACATATTTATAAAAAAAATGGATTTGTTGAAATACCTGTCGAACCTGGATCGCCTTACAAAAGGGCAGATATTAAAATGGAATTAAAATTGTAAAGAATTACTAAACCCTTCCCTTTAGGGCATTAAAGACCCAAGCAATTGCGAAAAAACCTATACCAACCGAAACAAACCCCCAGCCTGCAACCTCATTGTATTTAAATATTCCCAAACAAATTAATAGAATTCCTACCAATACCATTATAAATGTTGCCCATGCTAAAACTGTGTTTTTATTCATCATATCTTAATTATTTATCGCCCTTTTTTCTTTTCTTTTTTCTTTTTTTTCCTTTTTTCTTTTTTTTAAAATCCATATCTACATATTCAGTAATTTCATCTGGAGTTAAAATGATAGTTAATGATTTTACAAAGTCAATCTCTAACTGTTTTAATTGATCTTGTCTGGCATCTTTAGATAGATCTGTGTTTGAAACTACAGCATTATATGAATCAAATTTTTTCATCAACATGCCCTTTAAAATTTGCGTTTCAAATTCATCTAAAGAAAAGGAAGCTACACACATAGGCAGAACCATATTTAATTCCTCATAAACATCTAGAGTTGTAATATACGCTGAGGCTTCATATTTTGGAGGTGGAATATATCCCCTTTGTCCTCTTTGAACATTATATAGTTGTTGAGAAAATGATTGTGTAGAGAAAAATAGAATGGCAATAAAGATTAAAAATTTAAAAAAAGACTCCATTCTATTAAAATTTGATGCAATTTATACAATATTCTTTAATTCTTAGTTTATTCTAATCATATTAATTGGAATATATAGGTCTAATCTCTGTTTGTCTTTGATTAACATACCTAAAACCTTTCTCACCAAAATATCCTGCTTCTTCAAGCATAATTCTAATGTCTCTAGACCACTCCTTGCTATAGGTAGTAATATTAAGTTCAATAGCATATACTGTGTTTTTGTATAGAGGATAGTCTCCATTTCCTTTTACACCAGACTGTGAATCCCACATTCCAATTGTAGGGCCAGATGAATGACCATAAGAACCAAGCGGATGAGTGTATATAGAAGGTCTTAGGCTACTCTTTACAGCTTGATTTAATGAGTTTAGCAATATAGTATTACCACTATCGCCTTCTATAAAATTTGAAGTTAGAATATCTTGTAATTTATTTCCCTTTTTAAAAGCTTTTTTCAGAAATACAGGAACCTCTTTTTCATCATCTTTCATAACGTAAGCCATTTGCTGGCAATCAGAATTTAATCTTAAATATGTAATCCCAAAGTCACAATGCAATAAATCTCCTTTTTGAATTATTTTTCTATCAGGTCTATTAGAAAATGATCTTAAATGATCTTCATTTTCCTCAGTAAATCTTTGTATATCAACTGAGGGATGAAACCAAGTCTCTAAACCTAAATCAGTAACTTTTTGTCTCATCCACCATTCAACATCAGTTGTTGTTGTTGTAGCAACGTTAATTACTTTAGATGAAAATGCTTCATTAATAATATTATGAGTAATCTCAACAATATCACTAAAAATCTCCATTTCTCTTGTTGTCCTGGTTTCAATCCAAGCAGTTGCTAGCTTTTGTGCAGAAATAATTTTATCTCTATTTTCCTTAGAAATATTAGCAATAAACTCCTCGTAGTCTGTTTTATCTATTCCATCAGCTATATTAAAATATTTTGAATAATTTATTCCTATAGTTTTTGGATTTCTCTCTTCAATTAATTGATTTAATCTCTTCCATTGATTTGGCTCAACCTCCTTATCCCATGCTGAAATTATATTTTCTCCAAAATTATATCTTGCTACTGCCAACTTATCTAATGTATTCTTAGCTTTATCTCTATAAAACAAAATAATAGTTCTTCTTCTTGCATTTAGCCACTCTGCTGGAAGCATAGTTTTTAAAACCGGATCTTCATTGTATTCTCTAGAAATTAATATCCACATATCAATTCCTGTTCTATCCATTAATTTTGGGAGTAAATTTTTAAATCTGTCTTCTAGAATTTCATTAACAACTCTGGCTCGCTCCTTCTCATCTAATATATTTTGGGAATTTAAGCTTAAAGTTAAAAGGAAAACAACATAAAATACTTTTTTCATAATAATAAGATTAAATTATATTTACACAAATTTAAACCAATAACTGTGAAAAATATTGTTTTTATAATCATATTATTTACATATACTATAAGTTCTTATAGTCAGTACTACAAGGATTACAGTTGGAAGGAAGAGGTTGATACAGTTGATGTTGAAGCAGCCCATATGAATGAATCTTCTGTTGGAGTTTTTGAAAAAACTATTATAGAATTTGTCTCAGGAAAATTTAGTAATACAATCCTTAAATATGAAACACATCATTACCAAATAAAAGTATTAAATAATAAAGGAGTTTCTAAACATAGCAATATTGTTATACCAATGAATGAGGTGACTAACCTAAAAGACATAAGAGTTAGAATAATAGATGAAAATGGGGAGCTAAGTGAATTCGACAACAATACAATAAATGAATTAGGTGATTCTGAAAGTTCAGTAAATTTTAAAAATTTTCATCTTGCTGGAGTTAAAACTAACTCTACAATTGAAGTGCTTTACACTCTAGAAAAACAATATAATATTCACGGAAATAAGATCCTTCAAAAAAGTTATTCAATTAAAAAATCAGAATTTTTGCTAATCCCTGGTCCTACTAAAGGAACAATTAAAACCTATAGTGTTAATTCAAAAGTCAAAGACACAATAATTAGCACATACCCTGCTAAGACTATAAAGGTTGTTGATATCCCTGCTATTATTGATGAAGAATATGCTACTGCAATTGCAAATAGACAAAGGCTGTCATTTCAATGTCCATTGCCTGATGATAATATGAATCAAGAAGATTACTGGGAAAATATTGTGTCAAACATCAGTCCTATTATGTTTCCAAAAAATATTCATCCTAAAATTTTTGAAGTATCTTCAGAACTAATTCAAAAAAATGAAATAAATGAGTATAATATTGCTAATAAGATTGATGATTATGTTAAAAATAATTTTACAATATCAGAAAATGATAACGTCAGCCTTAACAATATAGACTATATACTAGAAAATAAGACTTCAAATGATTTTAGTATTATTCAAGTTTACACCCAACTTCTAACAGCAGCCGGTATAAATTACGAAATTGTAATTACTTCAAACAGATATTATAATAGGTTTGATTCTGAGTTTTTTGATCCAAATATGCTTAGGGAGTTTTTAATATATTTTCCTAAGGAAAAGAAATATATAGCTCCAAATAGATTGGAATACAGAATAGGTGAAGCCCCTTTTGATTTATTAGGAAATTATGGTATTTATATTGACAGGTTATTAGATTTTTATTTTAGTGAAATCATACAATCTGATAAATCATACAGTAAAATTAAACGTAACATAAAAGTAGAGTTTGAAAGAAAATTAAAAAAGATTGTAATAGATGAATATCAAGAGTACTCAGGTCATTGGGCAACAAACAATAGAAGTTTACTGAGTTTTTCAGATGAAGAAGGATTAGCTGGACTTAAAGATTACTTAACTGCAAGTGGAATTGAAAACAAAAAAGTAATAAACTATGAGATAATTAATGCAGAATTATTTCAAAAGAATTACAATACTCCATTTATTGTAAATTCTAAAATATCAACAGAATCTCTAACAACAAAAATAAAAAATGGATACCAGGTAAAAATTGGAAATGTAATTGGAATGCAGAGTCAATTATACGAAAATATTGATAGATTTCATCCTATAGAAATTACCTACCCTAATCAATATGATTATAGAATTGTTGTTAAAATCCCTAAAGGTTATAGTATAGAAGGATTAGAAGGGTTAGTATTTAACAAAAGCTATATTTCCTTAATGGGAAATAAAATATGCAAATTTGAATCTAATTATGAAATCAATGAAAACGAGCTAGTAATTTCAATACAGGAGTTTTATAAAACTCTAAGATATCAGGAAAATAGGTATAATGAATTTAGAGATGTAATTAATTCTGCTGCAGATTTTTACAATACTTCTATCAGATTTATAAAGAAGTAAAATATTATACTCTGCCAAAGAGTCTTTCATTCCAGTTTTTCCATTCGTATTTTCGAGCAAAAACTAATATCAAAATAGGAAAAATAACAAATACTGGAATTATTACTTCATCTAAAGGCATTGCTGAAGGATTTGATATGTCTTTTAAAACAGAATGCGTTTGGAGAGCTGTCCAATCAGCACTTACAAGAAGTGCTGTAAATAGGTTATTAGCTGCATGAAATCCTAATGCTAGTTCTAATCCCTCATCCATTAGAGTTATTATTCCAAGGAATAGTCCTGTACCTATATAGTAAATCATTACTATATCTCCGAATCTTTCAACCTCTGGATTAGAGTAGTGAAGCAAACCAAAACCAACAGATGTAAGTAATAGTGCTATCCATTTATATTTAAAGACAACACCTATTCCCTGCATTAAATATCCTCTAAACATATATTCTTCAGCACTAGTTTGAAGTGGTAATAATATAACTGCAATAAGACATAATATTAGAAATGGTTGCAACTTGAAATTTAACTCATAATCTTCAGGGGAGAAAAAACTATAATCAACAAATAACGTTAGTGAAGTAAAGATTCCCCAAAGTGTAAAAGCAAATATTGCTCTATTCCAATCAACTTTAGCCCTAGTTGTAGTTAGCTTAAGTAATGGCTGACCATGGATAAATTTAACTGCAATAAAAGTCCCAATTAACATCCCAGCAAAGGGTAGTAATAAAAAAATCAAATTTAGATTTGGCTCAAAGGCCTTCATTAGGTAATTTATATCTTGCAATCTCGTTGGATCCAATGCACCTGTAGCAGTTTTAATTCCAATTGCAACACCATGTGGTATTGAGAAAAGAAATAAAAACCCAAAAACAATAACTAATCCAATTAAATATTTCCACCAATCTTTTGCATTTTCTTTTACCTGACTTATATACATAATAATTATTGTTTTTTAATATTAAATAAAGAAGTTATTGAGAATTAGAGCATAGAATAGTCCAAAAAATATCTGTAAATAAATAGTGTTAAGATTTGAATTAATTAACGCCCTAGATTCATATAGTTTAAACACTCTTGTGAAAATATACAATCCATATATAAACAAAATCCCTGTACCTATTAAATATACATTAGAATTGAAATTATCTATAGATGAATTGAATATGTCTAACAAGAAATATGATGATCCAAATGCAGCTAATAATATTAATAGATATCCCCATCTTGCTGCCTTTTTTCCTAATGTAACTACAAGATGATTCTTGCCTGTTTTAGCGTCACTATTAGCATCCGGAAATTGATTGATATATAGAATATTTGTTGTCAATAAACCTAAAGGTATTCCTAAATACATAACATTATAAAAATCAATAGAAAACAATTCAATAGTAGTAGTTGAAATAGCAAATAATGTTCCTAGAGTAAGCAATGGTCCAAAAGCTAAGAAAATAGCTATTTCGCCAAGTCCTCTTCTAGAGGCTAATCTAATTGGTCTTGCAGTATAAAAATAACCTAGGAATAAACCAATAAGACCAATAATAGCTACATTTTGAGCATTAGATAATGAACCCGTATTTAAATAACTTACATACATAAGCACAGAAGCCGTTAAGAAAGCTCCAATTAGCATATTTCTTGCTAATGACTTTGTTCCTTCCAAGGTAATTAATCCGAGCTCTATTGATCTACTTCCTCCAGATAATTGGGCTCCTTCTAAAACCTTAGAGTTTAATCCAGCATTAAAATATTCTGTATTTACTTCATCAGTACCATGCTTAACATCAAAATAATCATTATATATATTAGAAGATAAGTGAAGAAAAACTATTCCTAAAATACATAAAACAAGTGCTAAAGGACTAAATAATCCATTCCCAGTACCTGCTAAAAATGCAGCAACTGCAAAGATTGGAAATAATGAAGCACTTGTAAATCCTCCTCTAGTAATAGCAAATGCCCATTTTATAAATTTCGTAGAAAGTTTTATAGGAACTACAACTTCCTCCTGAATGGGAACAGTAACACCGCAATATCCTGTTTGTGGGTTGTTTTTCCCTCTTGCAAAAGTTGGTGTAATTCTAATCCTTGCATTTAATTTCTTCCCATCCTTGTTTAAAAAATATGTTTTGGTGTTGTACTCCCCATGTTTAATTGCATTTGAGAGCCACATTCCTACATTTTGTATAACAATTTCTCCAGGTGAGAAAAGGGACACCCTTTTTTTTCCAACTAATTCTTCTTTGGAATACCCAAATAATTTAATTCCATCCTCATTAATTGTTTCAATAATACCTTCCATGTCACAAGTAACTACGCTTTTCATGTTTGTATGGTTATTTATTTTAAATTATATGTTTTTTGCAAAGAAAACGCAATGTAATAGATTTCACAAGTAAATTATTTCTTATTTTTTTTTATTGCTATAGTTGTGAGTTTTGCGATAGAAATAAGGTTGTTTTCTTCATCAGTAATTTTAATTTCCCACAGTTGTATTGTTTTTCCTAAATGAATTTTTGAGGCTCGTGCATACACTTCACCACTTCTAATACTTTTTAAATGATTAGCACTAATTTCAATTCCTCTTACAGTTATTTCAGGATCATCCAAAAAAATTCTAGAAGCAAAGCTGCCAACAGATTCAGCCAAAGCAACTGTTGCACCACCATGTAGTACTCCGTCTGGCTGGTGTACACTAGAATCAACAGGCATTTTACATGTAATAAAGTCTTCTCCTAAATCAATGAATTCCATGTTAAGTGTTCCCATTAATGTTTCTTTACATACGTGATTTGCTCGTTCTAAGATTTTATTTTTATCTATCTGCATTGTTATGTTTATTTTTACATAAAAATACGAAACCAACATTAATAATGAATCCAAAAGAAAAAGAAATTAGCTATAATTCCCTCAACACTTATTCCACGTTAAATTTACTTTCATCAAAAACAAAAAATGTATGGTTTGTTTGTCATGGAATAGGTCATCTAAGCAGGTATTTTATTAAACATTTTAATGAACTTAATAATGAAGAGAATTATATAATTGCTCCGCAAGCACAGAGTAAATTCTATATTGCACCAAAGATGAAACATGTTGGTGCATGCTGGCTTACAAGAGAACAAACCAAAAAAGAGACTAATAATGTTATAAATTACTTTAATGAAATATTAGCTTTTGAAAACATACCTTCAACTTGTAACTTAATTTTCTTAGGCTTTTCACAAGGGGTTTCAGTTGTGATGCGATTAATAGCAAAATCCAAGTTAAAATTTAATAAATTGATACTTTATTCTGGAAAAATTCCTATAGAACTGACCAAAAATGATTTTAAACATATTGATAATAAATCTGAAGTTTATTTAGTCTATGGAACAAAAGACTCATATTTAGATAAGAATACAATAAAAGCAGAACAGAAAAAAGCAGAAGAATTATTTAACAATGTGTCAACTATTAATTTTGATATAGCTCATGAAATTAATTCTTCAATAGTTAATGTATTGCCCAACTACTGAACCTTTTTTAACATCCCAAAATACCCAATCAAACATACTTACTAGTATTTTCCATATATTTGAAAGGCTAACATAAAAAAATTAAAAATGAAAAAATTATTATTATTATTCTTTACATTATGTATGTTCACATCTTGTAATAACACTGCTGTAAAAAAAATAACTGACTCCTTAAGTAATTCAAATCCAGATTATGCTAAGAATTTAGCTACTGCGAAAAAACTCTTTAAATTACACGAAGAGGAAAACTTAGAGGAGCAATTAGCTCTAGTTAGTAAAGACATAGAGTCAAACACATCAGTATATGGTTCTGAAACTGCAAACTATGATCAATATGTAGCTATGTTGAAAGGTTATCATGGAGCATTTGATAATATAAAATATACTGCTAATAACTGGCTTCCAGGCACAAGCCCTGAAGGAAAATTGGATGGAAGTGTTAGAACTTACGGAACTTGGACAGGTGTGAATGTAGCAACTGGAAAAGAATTAAATCTTAAAGGATATTGGTACATGAATTTTGATGAAGAAGGTAAAATTGTAGCTCAAGGTGATTTCTTCGATTTTGGAGGAATGATTGATGCAGTTTACCCAAAAAGTTTAGTTATTGTACAATTAGAAGTTCAAGAGGGAAAAAAACAACAAGTTTTAGACATCTTAAATAGTGAGGGCGGACTACCTACAACTAGAGCATATGATGGTTGTATTTCACTTGAAATGGTATTTAATGAAGATAGTAATACTTTTCTCATTGTTGGAAATTGGGAAAGCTTTGAAAAGTATCAAATCTACTTAAATTGGAGACAAACAGAAGATACTGTGATAGGTAAGATGGTACCTTATTTAGAAGGTGGAGAAAAAGGATTAAAAATATCTCAACCAAATACTGGTTATCAGTCTTATTAAAAACTTAATTTTTAAATAAACTATAATAAAAAAGGGTTAACCAATGGTATAAAATTAAAGGGTATAACTAAAATAGCTATACCCTTTAATTTATGAATAATCTATTAGGTTATTCTTTCACTTCTTCAAAGTCAACATCTTCTACATTATCGCTTTCTTTACCTTCTGGATTCTCTTTTGATTGTTCAGGATTAGAAGAACCTTTTTGTTCTGATTGCTGAGCTTTATACATCTCTTCACTTGCTAATTTCCATGCTTCATTAATTTTTTCTAAAGCAGGATCTATTACAGCAATATCCTTTGTTTCATATGCCTTTTTAAGCTCTTCTAGAGCATCCTCAATAGGTTTTTTCTTATCAGCAGATAACTTGTCTCCAAATTCCTTCAACTGTTTTTCAGTCTGGAATATCATAGCATCAGCACTATTAAGTTTATCAGCTGTTTCTTTTACTTTCGCATCTGCATCTGCATTTGCTTCAGCATCTTTCTTCATTTTATCAATTTCTTCCTCTGTTAATCCAGATGAAGCTTCAATCCTAATATCTTGTGTTTTATTAGTAGCTTTATCTGTAGCCGATACATTTATAATACCATTTGCATCAATATCAAAAGTAACCTCAATTTGAGGAACTCCCCTTGAAGATGGTGGTATACCATCAAGATGGAATCTTCCTATTGTTTTATTATCTGCAGCCATTGGTCTTTCTCCTTGAAGAACATGAATTTCAACAGAAGGTTGATTATCAACAGCAGTTGAAAAAATTTGAGATTTTTTTGTTGGTATTGTTGTATTTGCGTCAATCAGTCTTGTCATTACATTACCCATAGTTTCGATCCCTAGAGATAGTGGAGTAACATCTAATAATAGAACGTCTTTTACATCGCCTGTAAATACCCCCCCCTGAATGGCAGCTCCAACAGCCACTACTTCATCAGGATTTACACCTTTACTAGGTTTTTTTCCAAAAAACTTTTGAACAGCATCTTGAACTGCAGGGATTCTAGTTGATCCTCCAACTAAAATTATTTCATCTATATCTTTTTTAGCTAATCCTGCACCTTTTAATGCTGCTTTACATGGATCAATTGTTTTTTTAACTAAATCATCAATCAATTGATCAAATTTAGCTTTTGTTAGTGTTCTAACTAAATGTTTAGGACCACTATCAGTAGCAGTTATATAAGGTAGGTTAATCTCTGTCTGTGCAGATGATGATAATTCAATCTTTGCTTTTTCTGAAGCTTCTTTTAGTCTCTGAAGTGACATTGGATCCTTTCTAAGATCCATTCCTTCATCCTTATTAAATTCATCAGCTAGCCAGTTGATTATTTTTTCATCTACGTCATCTCCTCCTAGATGAGTATCGCCGTCAGTTGCTAGAACTTCAAACACACCATCTCCTAGTTCAAGGATTGATACATCATGTGTACCTCCCCCAAAGTCAAAAACTACAATTTTTTGATCTTTTCCTTTTTTATCCATACCATATGCTAATGCAGCTGCAGTAGGCTCATTGATAATTCTTTTTACTTTTAGCCCTGAAATTTCACCTGCTTCTTTAGTAGCTTGACGTTGAGAATCATTAAAATATGCTGGAACAGTAATAACTGCCTCATCAACTCCAGTTCCAAGATAATCTTCAGCAGTCTTTTTCATCTTTTGTAAGATCATCGCTGATAATTCCTGTGGTGTATACAATCTTCCGTCAATATCAACTCTAGGAGTGTCATTATCTCCTTTTACGACCTTATATGGAACTCTCCCTGTTTCTTTTTTAGATTCAGAAAATTTGTTTCCCATAAATCTCTTTACAGAGTATACTGTTTTTGTTGGATTTGTAACCGCTTGTCTTTTTGCTGGGTCACCAACCTTAATTTCACCACCTTCTACAAATGCTATAACTGATGGTGTAGTTCTTTTTCCTTCAGCATTTGGTATTACTACAGGTTCATTACCTTCCATAACAGAGACACATGAATTTGTAGTACCTAAATCGATTCCAATTATTTTACTCATAATTTTTAATTTTTAATTATTTCAAAATATACTCGGCAATCATTATGCCATTGCTATTTAAGTATAAAATTGTCAGTTTTTTTTTATTTTTTATGCCATATTGTCATTTTTTCAGGGAAATATGACGTTTTTAAAAACCGACTCTAAAATGAGTTAGTACTATAATATATTTTACTAATTTTACATGCTCATTTATTTAAGAATGTCTAAAGCTAAAAAAGAATATAAAAGAATTACTGTCAAATCACTTCTAGACATGAAGACAGATGGTGAAAAGATATCTATGCTGACTGCATATGATTTTACAACTGCGACTATTGTAGATAAATCTGGAATAGATGTAATTTTAGTTGGAGATTCTGCTAGCAATGTTATTGCTGGCCATGAAACTACCCTGCCAATAACACTTGATCAAATGATTTATCATGCTTCTGGAGTAATTAGAGGAGTTGAAAGAGCTCTTGTAGTTGTTGATTTACCATTTGGCTCATACCAGAGTGATTCTAAAGGAGCTCTAAAATCAGCAATCAGAATAATGAAGGAAAGCGGTTCTCATGCAGTTAAATTAGAGGGAGGTAAGGAAATAAAGGATTCTGTTGAAAGAATTATAAAAGCAGGCATTCCTGTAATGGGGCATTTAGGCTTAACACCTCAATCTATTTATAAATTTGGAACATATATCGTTAGAGCAAAAGAAGAGGAAGAAGCTAAGCAACTTATTGAAGACGCAATTATGTTAGAAGAAATTGGGTGTTTTGCAGTTGTCTTAGAAAAAGTACCATCAGATCTTGCAGCTAAAGTTGCCAAAAAAGTTAAAATACCTGTAATAGGAATAGGGGCTGGAAATAAAGTTGATGGGCAAGTTTTGGTAATTCATGATATGCTTGGCATGACAAAAGAGTTTAATCCAAGATTCTTAAGAAGATATATGAATCTTTATGATGATATGAATAAGGCTATCTCAAAGTACTCGAAAGACGTAAAAACCGGAAAATTTCCTAATTCTAAGGAGCAGTATTAATATCCTCTCTTTATGAAAATCTTATCAAATTATCATAATCTACAAGTACTTTTTGAGGATAATCACCTGATTATAATAAATAAAAGGACTGGAGATATTATTCAAGGCGATAAAACTAAAGACACTCCCCTAGTAGAAATTGTAAAGGAATATCTAAAAATTAAATACGACAAGCCTGGAAATGTTTATCTAGGTGTAATTCACAGGATTGATAGACCTACCTCAGGAATAGTTATGTTTGCTAAAACCTCCAAGGCTTTATCTAGGATGAACGCGATGCTAAAGAATCAAGACGTTAATAAATTATATTGGGCAATTACTCAAAATAAACCTGACAATAAAACTGGCAAGCTAATTCATTGGCTGAGGAAAAATCCAAAAAACAATAAGTCAACTCACTTTTCAAAAGAAACTGCTAATGCAAAAAGAGCGGTGCTTAATTACCGAATATTAAAAACACTTGATAACTACTACTTGTTAGAAATTAAAATGGAATCTGGAAGACACCATCAGATTAGATGTCAATTACAAGCAATTGGCTGCCCAATAAAAGGTGATATAAAATATGGCTCTAAAAGAACGAATAAAGACGGAAGCATAGACCTTCATGCAAGAAACCTACAGCTTATTCATCCAGTTACTAAAAAAGAAATTGATGTTACTGCTCCAGTAAGGGATGAAAAAATATGGAAAAGCTGTATTTAAATAAAGAGGGGAAAGAAAAAATGGATTTGATTGTCTAAATTTGACATAAAAACAACTCATTAAAACACACTATAAATCTAAAAAAAATGTTGAAATACCTTAAACACTTTCTTCCTGCTTTTACAGCTATTTTTTATATACTAGCAATTTCAATGGGTGAATACTATCCAACTATTTTTTTTATTGGATTTTCATTGTTTCTTACAATTGGCGACCACCTACTTCCTAAGGATGAACATATTCAACAGTTTTCTTATCCAAGTATATTAAATTCTTCTATGTATATCAACCTGCCTATTTTATTTATTGTAGTAATATTAACTATATCCATACTAAGTAATGATTTACCTCAATGGCATATTAATATCCTAGACTCATATTATTCTATTGATTTTATTAGTTTAAAAAATTCTTTTAATATAATTGACAAAATTGCTTTAACAATTCAAACTACCTTAACTATTGGCGTTCTTGGCATCGTTCCCGGACATGAATTAACTCATAGAATAAAAAACAAACTTGATATGTTTATAGGAAATTGGCTTCTTGCTTTTTCTTGGGATTGTACTTTTGCTATTGAACATGTTTATGGTCATCATAAAAATGCATGCCTTCCTGAGGATCCAGCTTCAGCGAAAAGAGGTGAAAATATTTATTCATTTATAGGAAAAGCTATTTACACTCAACATGTTGATGGCTGGAAAATTGAAAATAACAGATTAAAAACCAATGGCGTTAATCCTTTCAGCTTTAACAACAGAATGTTTGTTGGATACTGCAGAAGTCTATTGATTACTATTCTGGCTTTTCTTATTGGTGGATGGATTGGAGTACTATATTTTTTAATATGTGCACTTTTAGCAAAATCATTTTTAGAAACTATAAATTATGTTGAGCATTATGGATTAGTTAGAGAAAAAGGCAAACGAATACAAATGAGGCATTCATGGAACTCAAATCATCTGTTGAGCAGCGTATTCTTATGTAATGTAACAAGACATTCTGATCACCACAGACGGGCTAGCTTGAACTTTTGGGAACTTCACCCATGTCCTGAAAATGCGCCAATGACTCCCTATGGTTATTTAACAATGTTATACATTGTATTGCTAGCTCCATTTTTATATCAAAGAATAATGGAAAAAAAATTAGTTGATTGGGAATTAAATTATGCAAGCACAGAAGAGAAAAAACTAATTAATATTAACTTAAAGTAAATGGAGTATACAAGTTATATAGAAAATCAAGAAAAATATTTCAAAAATGGAAAGACATTACCTATAAGTAAAAGAAAAAAGCTGTTAAAAAATCTTAAAAAAGAAATATTATCAAATGAAGATAAAATTTTTAAAGCATTAAATAATGATCTTAAAAAATGTAGCTATGAAACTTATTTATCTGAAATAGGAATTTTAATCACTGAAATAGATTTATTCCTTAAAAACCTAGAGAAATGGGCTAAACCAAAAAAAGTAAAATCATCTCTACTTAGCTTTCCTTCATCAGATTATATTTATAGCGAACCTTATGGAAAAATTCTTGTAATATCACCATGGAATTATCCTTTTCAATTAGCAATTTTGCCTGTCATGTCTGCTGTAGCTGCTGGAAACACAGTTGTGCTGAAACCTAGCGAGCATGCACCACACACTTCTAAACTGGTTAAAGAGATTATTGAAAGTGTTTTTGAAAAATCACATGTATTAGTTATTGAAGGAGCTGCTGAAACTGCTGAAAAATTATTAAAATATCGATGGGATTATATCTTTTTTACCGGGAGTGTTAGAATAGGAAAAATTATTGCTGCTGCTGCTGCAAAACATCTTACACCTACAACATTAGAGCTTGGAGGAAAAAATCCTTGTATTATTGATGATACTATAGACTTAAGACTAGCCTCTAGAAGAATAGTTTGGGGTAAGTTTATAAATGCTGGACAAACATGTATTGCTCCAGACTTTCTGATTGTTAAAAGAAATATAAAAGACGAGTTAATTAAACACTTGTCAGAAGAAATTAAAAAAGCATATGGAGAAAATCCTAAAAACTCACAAGATTATCCAAGAATCATAAATAGAACTAATTTATCAAGACTTTCTAATTTAATTAAGGATACTAAGATTATATTTGGAGGAGAACATGATTTGGAAACATGTTATTTTTCACCAACTATTATTGATGAACCAGATATTGAAAGCGATTTAATGGCTGAAGAAATATTTGGACCAATTCTTCCAATTGTATCATATGATGATGAAAATAAAATTGAAGAATTAATCTCTAAATATGAAAAACCTCTAGCATTATATGTTTTTAGCTCTAATAATAATTTTTCTGAAAAAATTATTCGCAAATATAGTTTTGGAGGAGGAGCTATAAATGACACAATAATCCAGGTGGGAAATCCTAATCTTCCATTTGGAGGAATTGGCCATAGCGGTATAGGAAAATATCATGGTAAGACAAGCTTTGATCAATTGTCACACAAAAAAGCTATTGTCAAGAAGGGAAATTGGCTAGATATAAAAATTAGATATGCACCTTATAAAGGAAAGCTAGAAACTGTAAAAAAATTCTTTAAGTTTCTTGGCTAATTATTAATCGAAAATTTAATTAAAGAGCCTGTCCTTTTTTGAGCAACAAAATCAATACCCTTATTTGTTAACTGTAATATTCTTGGATATCCTCCTGTTGTTTGAGAATCCCTCATAAGAATTATTATATCACCTCCAGGTGTTAACTGCACTGTCCCAGGAATTACATGTGACGTTATAATTGGCTTTATAGTATTTTTTATTTTTTGATCTAACACATAACCCATTCTATTATGATCATTAGATATTGAAAACTGAGTACTTAATAGCTTTTGTTTATTTTGTGTAGTTAATTTACTGTATTCAGGCCCCTTATAGCATTCAATTTCATCTGACAATATCAACTTCTTCAAAGAAGGTTCATGTTTCTTATTTAATAAAGATTTGGAGTCATTTAGATATATCTCATCATTTTTATTGATTTTAAAGTTCTTGGTCAAACCAACATACATGCTTTTGCTCTCCATAACTTTTTCAGAATTAATTCCCCCTCTAAATGCTATATATGTTCTAAAACCATATTTAATTCTCCCAAAACTTAGTATATCGCCATATTTTACCTCTATTACAGAAAACATATCTATAGACAACCCATTCAATTTAGGACTCATGTCTGAGCCTGTTATTGCTATTGTAGTATCATTTTCAAATTTCAAAGAACATCCTGTCATTGTTAATTCAATTAATGCCTCTAATGAATTATTACCAATAATTTTATTAGCAATATCAGAAGAACATTGATCCATACATCCACTTATAGGAACCCCAAAATTTTGAGCTCCAAAACGACCTAAATCTTGAATTGATGTATAAAACCCTGGATCTATTACTTTAATCATTTAATATTTCTTTATTTAATTCATACAAATCAAGCTCCACTTCTTTTTCAATTAATTTATACTGATCTTCTGAAATTTGAAAAAATTTAATCCTATCACCGGGTTTTGCAAAACATGGCTCAACTTTGAGTTTGTTAAATAGGCTTATTGGAGTGTTTCCTAAAACATTCCATCCTCCAGGACTTTCTTGAGGATAAACCCCTGTTTGTTCATCTGCAATTGCTACAGCGCCCCTAGGAACCCTTAATCTGGGTTGTTTTTTTCTTGGTATTTGAATTTTTTCATCTACAGAACCTAGATATAAAAAACCTGGCAAAAAACCTATTAAGTATACTGAATAGATAGTGTCAATATGTCTTTTAATGATTTCCTTGTTTGAAATTTTATTTTGTTTTGATATCAAATCTATATCTAAAGCAAAACTCTTTTCATAACATACAGGAATATTCCAAAGAAACCTTTCTGTTTTTGTGAGAGATTTTCGGGATACATATAGGTTGTTTAGATTAGTCTCTATCTTTTCTATATCCTGAATTTCTTTATCAAAAATTACTAGAAGTGAACAATAAGAAGATCTTACTTCTAAAATATTGCTAGTACTTGATTCTATAGCAACTTTAAACTGATTTACATCATTGTTAATTTTTTCATCAATCATTTCAGGCCAACTAATCAGAAGACAATAGTTATTGTACTTGAAATATTTTAATTTATAATTATTCAATTTCCAGATTATGTTTATTTATTTCATTAAACAGATTTCTTATCACACTAGCTATTTCTAAACTATCTCCGTGAACACAAAAGGTGTCTGCCAAAATCTTTTTATAATCTCCGCCAATTGTTTGAATTTTATTATCATTAATTACATTTTCTAACCTTTTTAACATTTTTTGATAATCTAAAATCATAGAATTATTGTTTTCTCTAGAAACTAGAGATAAATCATTATTATAATTTCTATCTAAAAAGACCTCATAATATATCTTTATATTATTCTCAATTGCTAATTCTGAAATTAAAGATCCATAGGGAACATATAAAATTTTATCTGAATATTTAAATCTCATTAATTTAATAATAATTGATGCTGTTTCTAAATCATTTGCTGATAAATTATAAAGAGCGCCATGCAGTTTAATATGATTAAGGGAAGTTTCTAAACTCCTAGCAATTCTTTCTAGATCATCAATTTGACTCATCAATGAATTGGATAGATCTGCGTTTGAAATAGAAATATTTTTTCTACCAAAATTCTCTTTATCTGGATAAGAAGGGTGTGCCCCAATATTAACATCATATTTTTTAGCTATTAATATTGTATCCGTCATACTTGATTTGTCTCCTGTATGACCTCCGCACGCAATACTACATGAGTTTAAGAAAGGCATTATGTCTTTCTCCACACCAGTCCCCTCACCTAAATCTGAGTTTATTCTAATCTTACTATTTATTATCATATAATATCAAATACTTTAATTATACTCTTAATACCTAATATTAGTGTTATTAATAATATAAAGCAAGAAACAAGGTTATGCTTCCAATTATTAACATATTTCCCCAAAACATTATTGTTATTGGCAATTAATATTAGAAAAAATGTGATTGTAGGTAATAGAATACCATTTGCTACTTGAGCAAATTTTATTATTTCTATTGAACTAACATTTAATGAGGAACATACTACTCCAACAATAAGGACTATAAACCAAACCATCCTAAATCTAAGAGATTTTAGTTCTGTACTCCAATTTAAACATCCGCAAGTCACATATGCTGCCGCTAAAGGTGCAGTAATTGCACTAGTTAAACCAGCAGCAAACAATCCAAAAGAAATAAGTTGCTTGGAAAAATTTCCGAAAACAGGCTCTAAGCCTTTAGCTAAATCAATTGCTGAGTTAAGTTGATCTAAACCTATGGATGTAGCAGAAATTATTATACATATAGATATTAATCCACCGACAAGTACTGCAACTATGGTGTCAATTCTTGCATCTTTTAAGTCTTTTGATGAAGTCCATTTTTCTTTAGCTAGAGAAACATGAAGAAATAAATTATATGGGACCACAGTGGTACCTATTAAGCCTATAATGATTAAAATGCTGTCATCAGGAAAACTTGGAATGAAGAGGCCACTAAAAAATGAATTTAAGTCTGGCTTTATTTTAATTGCTGTAAATAAAAAAGCAAGACTCATAAAAAGAACCAGTCCCATCAATATCTTCTCTAATAGCCTATTATTTCCTAACAATAAAATAATGAATGCTATAAATCCAATTATTAAGCTGTAGGCATTATACCCTCCAGCAATGTCTAAATTTCCAAATACTGCCTCCAAACCAAGCACACCTCCACTAATATTCCCAGCTTCATAAGCTATATTCCCAACTAGAATAGCTGATAGAATTAAAATAATAGATACTGTCCTAATTGTTTTACTTTTGAATTGTGAAACTATTGCATTAGATAAAGAACTCTGGGATATGATGCCAATCCTAACTGCAATTATTTGTAGAAAAATTGTAATTACAATTGATAATAAAAGAGCCCAGAGCAGCGTAAAACCAAACTTTGATCCAGCAATTGTACACATAGTTACAGTTCCTGGACCAATAAAAGCAGCTGCAATAACTGACCCTGGTCCAATATTTTTTAAATATTTTCTAATTCTTACCTAATTAATTCAATTTTTGTAATCTCTTTTGTATCATCTGTAACAGAAAACCTATCATCTAATCTCATTCCAACCACCCATATAATCTTATTTTTAGATGTTTCCAGTATTAGTACTTTATCTTTATCAAAAACAGATGTTTTTTTATCTTTTAAGTACTTACTTACTTTTTTCTTACCATTCATCCCAAAAGGATAAAAATAATCTCCAGATAATACACTTCTAACTCTTAAAGGAAAATCTAGTTTAGCTGAATCTAAATAAATAACATCTAAGTCTTGTTTAGAAATTTTTTTAGCTACACTTATTTTTATCTTACCAGCCGATACAGCTACTTCTTTTGATGATTTATTTATTAATAATGACTTATTTTCTAATTCACTGTTTTTCGCCAATATCAAGTGCTCTCTATCCTTTAATAACTTGTGAGTCTTAGAAATAATCTGTTTTCCACTTTGAGAATCTAATAGATCTCTAATATCATCCCATTGAGTGAAATTATACTTTTTTAATAGCTCATATAGGTATGCATCAATATTACTTACTTGCTTAATCTTATTAATTTCAAAATATATATTTTTATCTCTAGTAAATGAAACATCACTAACAAAATCATCCATCTTATCTTTTATAATTGACTTGGATTGTTGCAATCTATCAATAGATTTAGAAAAATTCTCTAATAAATTTGGATTAATCTCTTTTAATTTTGGAAGAACTTCTAACCTAATTTGATTTCTTAAATACTCATTTTTTTTATTGCTCGAGTCTTCTCTCCAAGTAATTTTATTTTCTTTAGCATATGATAATATTTCATCTTTTTTGAAAATTAACAATGGTCGAAAAACAGTATCATTAACCTTAGGGATTCCTAGCAGTCCATCAATTCCAGAACCTCTTGATAAATTAATTAAAAATGTTTCAAGACTATCATCTAGATGATGTGCAGTAAGAATATGTTTTACATTTAGCTCCTTTGATAACTCTTCAAACCAAGAGTACCTTAATTCTCTTGCTACCATTTGAATTGATTTATTGTCATTATTAGATAACTTTTTGGTATTAAAAGATTTTGTGTAAAATTTTATATTATGTTTTATTGCTAAATCTTTTACAAATTTTTCATCTAAATCGCTTTCTTTTTCTCTTAATTTAAAATTACAATGAGCCACAAAAAAATTTAATTTTAATTTTAAACATAGATGAAATAAGACAATACTGTCCACTCCTCCTGAAACTGCAATAATTAATTTACTAACTGATATAGAAGGAAAGTTCTTCTCTAAATGATTAAGAAATAAGTTTTCCATTATTTAACAATAAATATATAAAAACTGAATCTATATATGTATAGGTCTGTTTTCACTTGCTGAAAGTGCTGCTTCTTTTACGGCCTCAGAGAAAGTTGGGTGTGCATGAGAAATCCTGGCAATATCCTCAGCAGAAGCTTTAAATTCCATTGCAACTACAGCTTCAGAAATAAGATCAGCACATCTAGCACCAATCATATGAATTCCCAATATTTCATCTGATTTTTTGTCTGCTAAGATTTTAACAAAGCCATCTAAATCAGAACTTGCTCTACTTCTACCTAAAGCCCTCATTGGAAATTGACCAGTTTTGAAATCTACATTGTTTAATTTTAATTCTTCCTCAGTCTTTCCAACAGCAGCAACTTCAGGCCATGTATAAACAACCCCAGGGATCAAATTATAATTGATATGAGGTTTTTGTCCAGAAATAAATTCTGATACCAATATACCTTCTTCTTCTGCTTTATGTGCTAGCATAGCGCCCCTAACTACATCTCCTATTGCATATATATTATCAACTTGAGTTTGCATATTTTCATTTATTTCAATTTGACCTTTTTTATTTACATCTAGACCTGCTGCTTTTAAATTTAACCCTTCTGTATAAGGTCTTCTTCCTATAGAAATTAAACAGTAGTCTCCTTCTAATCTGACCTCCTTTTCATTCTTGTCATAGGCTAACACATTTACAAGATTCTCATTTCTAGATATAGAAGAAACCTTGTGTGATAATAAAAGCTCCATTTTTTGCTTTTTTAGTACTCTGCCAAGCTCCTTTGATAGACTAGAATCCATAGATGAAAGTATTCTATCTTGATACTCAATTATTGAAACTTTTGCTCCCAATCTACTATATACTTGCCCTAATTCAAGACCAACAGCGCCTCCTCCAACTACAATCAAATGTTTAGGAACTTCCTTTAGGATAAGCGCCTCAGTTGAAGTAATAATTCTTTCTTTATCTATCTTAGCAAATGGAAGTTTAGAAGGCTTGCTTCCAGTAGCTATAATGATGTTTTTAGAATTTATTGTTTCAGTAACTTTTCCGTTAACAATTAATTCAACGTTCTTTTTGTCTTTAAATGAACCTATACCATTAAATACTTTTATCTTATTTTTTTTCATAAGAAAATCAATGCCTTTTGTAGTTTGATCTACCACTGCTTGCTTCCTGCTTATCATTTTAGATAGATCAAAATTAATCTCACCTTTAATATTTATTCCATGTTCTGGAAACTTTTTAATAGCATCTTCATAGTGATGAGATGAGTCTAATAGTGATTTACTTGGAATACATCCAACGTTTAAACATGTCCCTCCCATAGTAGAATATTTCTCTATAATAGCAGTTTTCATGCCTAGCTGTGATGATCTAATTGCGGCGACATATCCACCAGGGCCAGACCCAATAACTAATACATCAAATGATTCCATAAACATCCTATTTTAAAGAATTATCAAAAATACAAATGTTTTATTTCTGATCAATGAAAATTTTCCAATTAATATTTTTCATTTTAATTTAAATATAATTTTAATCCATATATTGTATAAGTAGATATTATTGTTCATGAAATCTAAACCTGCAGACAAAATTCAAGATTTACAATTTTTTGGAGAATTCGGTGGTGTAAATCCCTCAGTATCTGACTCTTCAACATATACTTTTTTGTCGGCTAAATCTATGTCTGAAACTTTTGAGGGGAATACAGATGGTTGTTATTTATATTCAAGAAATTCATCGCCTAGTAATCTATATTTAGAAGAAGCATTAGCAGCCATGGAAGAAACAGAATCTGCTAACGTGTTTTCTTCTGGAATGGCAGCTATAACTTCATCTATTTTGCAAATATGCAAGTCAAATGATCATATAATTTCTAGTAGGACTATTTACGGTGGGACTTATGCTTTTCTAAAAAACTTTACTCCAAAATTTAATATTAAAACAAGTTTTGTAGATACATCTAAGCCTGATGAAATAATTAAAGCAATTACTAGCAAAACTAAAATTATCTATTGTGAAGTAGTTAGCAATCCTTTACTTGAGATCTCTGATATAAAATCCATTGCTGAAATAGCAAAAAAACATAATATAAAATTAGTTGTAGATAACACCTTTTCTCCACTTTCTGTTACCCCATCAAAACTTGGAGCAGATATTGTAATTCATAGTATTACAAAATTTATCAATGGAACTAGTGATACCATAGCTGGAGTAGTTTGTAGTACAAAAGAATTTATTGATCAACTTAGAGATATTAATGATGGATCTTTTATGTTACTTGGATCAACAATGGACAGCTTAAGGTCTTCTTCAGTATTGAAGAATTTAAGGACTTTACATGTTAGGGTAAAAAAACATAGTGAAAATGCCTATTATCTAGCTAAAATGTTTAAAAAAGATGGTGTAAAGACTGTTTATCCAGGCCTACAAGAGCATCCTTCTCACGACCTTTATCAAATGATAATTAACAAAGAATATGGTTTTGGAGGAATGTTAACTATTGATGTTGGAACTTTAAAAAAAGCAAACAAATTAATGGAGAAAATGCAGGAAAATAACATAGGTTATCTTGCAGTAAGCTTGGGTTTTTATAAGACCTTGTTTTGTACTCCAGGATCATCTACTTCATCTGAAATTTCTGAAGCTGAACAAAAAGAAATGGGCTTAACTGAAGGTTTAATTAGATTTTCTGTTGGTTTAGATAATGATATTAAAAGAACTTATGAAATCATAAGAAAATGTATGAAAGAATTAAAAATCATCTAAAAAAATCTATTTTATAATTCATGGTTGATTCTAAAAATGGAATTTCACTCACCAAAGCTCTAACACCTATCTGTGTTTTAATCTCTTTGCTTGCATACAACATAATAGTATATGAAGATAAAGATTGGTTTGGGGAGAATACATATCAGATAATATTATTGCTAGGTGCTTCTCTAGCATCAATTATGGGCTTAATTGATAGGGTCACAATTCTTCATATATTAAAAAAAATCTTTTTAAGTATTAAGAGCATTGCAATACCAATAGTCATTTTACTTCTAGTAGGTGCATTAGCAGGAACTTGGAAAGTTAGTGGAGTTATTCCCGCTATGGTCTACTATGGATTGAATCTAATTGATCCAACAGTTTTTTTACCTCTAACATTAATTGTTACAGCAGTTGTTTCACTAACAACCGGAAGTTCATATACTACCTCTGCTACTGTAGGAATTGCTTTAGTTGCTGTTGGTACTGCTTTTAATATATCACCAGGAATGACTGCAGGTGCTGTAATTTCTGGAGCATATTTTGGTGATAAAATGTCTCCATTAAGTGATACAACAAACCTAGCGCCAGCAATGGCAGGAGGTGATCTGTATACACATATAAAGTACATGACATTCACCACTGTACCTACATTTATTTTTACATTTTTAGTTTTCTGCCTAATTAGTTTAAACATAGACACTTCTGCAATTGGAGATATGTCTAGCATTTTAACCTTGTCTGATACAATATCTAATGATTTCTATATCTCTCCTATATTATTTCTTGTTCCAGTTTTAGTAATTATTCTTGCATTCTTAAAAGTCAGACCTGTTATAGCTCTTTCATGCGGGGTTGTTTTGGCAATAGTTTTTACATTAATTTTTCAACAAAACATATTAAATCTTATAGATCCATCTGACTATAATGCAGTTTTTAATTCTGTTTTTTTAGATACTGAAATACCAACTGACAACGATAGAATTGTAAGATTATATAACTCTGGAGGAATGAAAGGTATGTTATGGACAATAAACTTAACAATTTGTGCAATGATTTTTGGAGGATCAATGGATGCAATTGGTGCATTATCAAAAATCACTAGTGCATTATTAGAAAGGGCAAAAAATATCTTTGGTTTATTTGTAAGTACTGTAATTAGCTGTTTAGGTATAAATATAGCTGCCTCTGATCAATATCTTGCTATAGTAATACCTGGAAAAATGTTTAAAGAGGCATACGAAGAAAGAGGATTAGCTCCTGAGAATCTCAGTCGAACTTTAGAAGATTCTGGCACAGTAACATCTGCTTTGATCCCATGGAATACTTGTGGAGCATATCATTATGGTGTTTTAGGAGTTAGTGCTCCTGAATATTTTATCTATGCAATATTTAATTGGCTGAGTCCAATAATGACTTTAATTTATGCTGGGTTTTCTATAAAAATTAGAACTATCTTGAATACTAAAACTTTATAATATAATTACTCTTGTTTTATCAAAGATTATTAACTTGCGTTTTTTGTTCCTATCTTTAATTTATGGCTAAAGTGAATAGTAAAAAAAATAAATTTTCCTTTTCATTAAAAAGAGAGAAAAAACAGCTGTCAAGTTCACAAAAATTGTTTTATGGCAGCTCACTTATAATACTATCCTTAATATTTTTTATTTCATTCACATCATACTTTTTTTCTGGTCATATTGATCAAAGCTCTCTTTTTGAATTATCAAACAGAGATATTGTTTCTGAAAACTGGATGAGTAAACTTGGCGCTCTTCTCAGTTATTTTTTCATTTATCAAGGATTTGGAATTTCTTCATATATATTTAGCATACTCATTTTATTATCTGGACTTCATATCATTTTAGAAATAAAAAACAGAAAACTTATAAAAAACTGGCTTTGGGGTTTTTATCTAATGATATATGGATCTGTCTTTTTTGCATTCGTAGATAGCTCAGGCAACTATTCTGGTGTGATTGGCTATGAAATTAATAATCTATTGACTGATTATATTGGTGTAATTGGGACATCATTCTTGTTGTTTATACTAGCTATGCTATATATGACTGTTAGATTAAATTTAAGATTAGAGCATATTTCTAGAATTTATAAAATGAATTGGTTTTATATGCAGATTGCCGCAATCTTTAAAAGAAAGCAAAAAGCAACAAATGATGAAATTGAAGATTCTTCAAATTTAGAAAGCACAATTGATAAAGTTAATCAGGAAGCAGATACTGAAACTAAAGATGAGGCAATTAATCAAGAGAAAGTAGATAATACTATCAAAGAGGTGCCTGCTGAAGTTAAAAAACCTAAAATAAAAGATGAAATTGATATTGAAGTTGAAAAGGTTATTGAAGAGAAATCTGAAACTGACAATCTTTCTGACAAACTAGTTGAAAATTTTGGTCTTTTTGACCCTAAGTTAGAGCTTGGAAATTTTCAATTTCCTTCATTAGATCTCTTAAAAAAATACGATAGTGAAAAAATAAATATAGACAAGCAAGAGCTTGAAGAAAACAAAGATAAGATTGTTGAGACATTAGGTAACTATAACATTAGTATTTCTAGCATTAAAGCAACAGTTGGACCAACAGTTACTTTATACGAAATAATTCCAGATGCAGGAATAAGAATATCGAAAATTAAGAATCTAGAAGATGATATAGCTCTATCCTTGTCAGCTCTTGGAATTAGAATTATTGCTCCAATTCCTGGAAGAGGAACTATTGGGATAGAAGTTCCAAACAAAAACTCAACAATTGTATCAATGCATTCTGTAATATCTTCAGAAAAATTTCAGCAATCTGAGATGGAACTTCCCATTGCTATTGGTAAAACTATTAGTAATGAGACTTTAGTTGTAGATCTAGTTAAAATGCCTCACCTGCTTATGGCTGGAGCTACAGGTCAGGGTAAATCTGTAGGGCTAAATGCTGTGTTAACTTCATTATTATACAAAAAGCATCCTGCAGAAGTAAAATTTGTTCTAGTAGATCCAAAAAAGGTAGAACTTACCTTATTTAATAAAATTGAAAGACATTATTTAGCAAAACTACCTGACTCTGAAGATGCTATAATAACAGATAATAAAAAAGTTATCTATACCCTAAATTCATTATGCATTGAAATGGATAATAGATACGAATTATTAAAAAATGCATCCTGTAGAAATATTGTCGAGTACAATAAAAAGTTTAAGGCAAGAAAATTAAATCCAAATGATGGACATCAATACCTTCCTTATATAATTCTTATTATTGATGAGTTCGCTGATTTGATCATGACTGCTGGGAAAGAAGTAGAAACTCCTATAGCTAGACTAGCTCAATTAGCAAGAGCTATTGGTATACATTTAATAATCGCTACTCAAAGACCTTCAGTAAATGTGATTACAGGGGTAATTAAAGCAAATTTCCCTGCAAGAATTGCCTTTAGAGTAACTTCTAAAATTGACTCAAGGACAATTCTAGATAGCTCTGGAGCAGATCAGCTAATTGGACGTGGTGATATGCTGTTTACACAAGGAAACGAGATTATAAGGCTTCAGTGCGCTTTTGTTGATACTGATGAGATAGAAAAATTAACTGACTATATAGGATCTCAGAAAGCATATGCTAGTGCGCACAACCTTCCAGAATATGTTGGAGAAGAGAGTGGCACAAATCTTGATATAGATAAAGATGATAGAGATGTGTTATTTAAAGAAGCTGCAGAAGTAATTGTAATTGCCCAACAAGGATCTGCATCACTTTTGCAAAGAAAACTTAAATTGGGATATAATAGAGCGGGCAGGCTTATTGATCAACTTGAAGCTGCAGGAATTGTTGGACCTTTCGAAGGAAGTAAAGCGCGACAGGTTTTAATAACAGATCTTCAATCATTAGAACAATATCTTGAAAACGAATAAATATTATACCATGAAAAAAGCCATACTTCTATTTATTGTAGCTATTATATCAAATACTATAGCAATAAGTCAGAATTCTACAGAAGCAGAAAAACTATTAAACAAAGTTTCTGAAAATATAAAAAGTTATGGTAATATATATATTAATTATACTTATACGCTTTTTAACTCAGAAGAGGATATTAATCAAACTAATAAAGGAAGTTTTGTTACTGAAGATGATAAATGGAAATTTGTTATGTTAGATGTAACTAGAATTTTTGATGGAGACAAACTATATACAATTAGCCCTGATGACGAAGAAGTAACTATCTCAACTCAAAATCCAGATGATGAGAGCACGATAACCCCAAACAAAATGCTCTACTTCTATGAAGAAGGATATAATTTTGAGATGGATATAGTTCAATATGTTGGAAGAAAAAAAATTCAATATGTCAAGTTAATTCCAATGGACTCAGATGCTGAAATTAAATATATATTACTTGGAATTGATGTTGAGTTTAGTCAGATTTACAAAGTAATTGAAACAGGGATAAACGATACGCAAACAACAATTGCTATAATTGATTTTGAAGTAAATCTACCTCTTGAAGAATCTCTGTTTATTTTTGACAAAGAGAAATACAAAGACTACTATATGAATATTCTTGATTAAAGTTATCATTGAAATTAATAGATCAATACATATTTAAAACCTATTTAAGAACATTACTTACTGCATTCTGCATTTTAATGTTAATTTTCCTTTTGCAATCAGTTTGGATGTATATTACTGAGCTTGCGGGGAAAGATCTTGAACTTGATATCATTCTTAAATTTTTATCATATGTGTCTCCTAAACTTGTCATTTTAGTTTTACCACTGGCTATTTTACTTTCTAGTATTATGGTCTTTGGTCAGCTATCTGAAAACTATGAATTTGCCGCAATGAAATCTACTGGATTATCGCTCCAAAGGATTATGAGGAGTTTAATCTATTTTACTCTTTTTCTAGGAATTATTGTTTTCTTTTTCTCAAATAATGTAGTTACAGCAGCAGAATTTAGTTTTATTAACCTTAGAAAGAATATCTCAAAAATAAAACCTACTATGGCAATAGCTGAAGGTCAGTTCAGCGAAATTGGAGATTTCAATATTAAGGTTAAAGAAAAATATGGAAATAGAGGTCAATATCTTACTGATGTAATTGTTCATCAGAAAAAAAATACACCTGGAAATTATACAGTAATAAAATCAGAAACAGGTGAAATCACTAGTGAGAGTGATTCAGATATTTTACAGCTAAAACTATATGATGGAAATTATTACGATGAGGTTATTAACAAAGACTATAGGGTTAGCAAATCAAAACCATTTGTAAAAAGCTATTTTAAAGAATATATGCTGAATATTGATCTTTCACTAATAAATGATGTAGACTTTAACCAAGAAGGGAGTGCAAACAGATACTCCATGCTAAATGTAAAAGATTTAAATACAACTATTGACTCACTGGTAAGTAAGAAAAAGAAAGATTACCAGGTAATTGCTACAAAGATGCATAATCGATCTAATGCAAAATCCTTAAATAATAATATTAATCCTATAGAAGATGAATTTGAAGGAGAAAATGTATACGATCTATTTAAACCCCAAAAACAAAAACAGCTTTTTGATCTAGGAATTAGTTCAGTAAACAGCACAATAAGCATACTAAAATCAAATATGTTAATACAAGCTAGAAGAGAGAAAAATATTAACAAGCATTTCATGTCACTTCATGATAAGTTTGCCCTTAGTTTTGCATGTATAATTCTTTTCTTTATTGGCGCACCACTGGGAACAATTATAAGAAAAGGAGGTTATGGATTCCCCATGGTTATTTCACTTATTCTATTTTTAACTTATCATTTTGTAGGAGTATTTGCTAAAAATCTTGCTGAGGATACTAGCATTAGCCCCATACTTGCTAGCTGGCTATCAACAATAATTATGCTTCCTATTAGTGTTTACCTAACCAATAGAGCTACAAAAGATAGGAGTATTCTTAACATTAGTGAAATAACTGAAAAATTCTTACAATATTTTAAGAAATAATTAGGTTTTAATATGTTGATTTAATACAATATATTTGAACAATCTTATAGATTTCTAAATGTCTGCACAGGATAAACTTAAACTAAATACAATTGAGTCAGCAATTAATGATATTAGGCTGGGTAAGGTTATTATTGTTGTAGATGATCAAAATCGTGAAAATGAAGGTGATTTCGTAGCTGCTGCTGAGTCTATAACTCCTGAGATTATAAATTTTATGGCTACACATGGAAGAGGGCTTATATGTGCTCCTATTACTAGTAAAATGTCAAAAAAATTAAAATTAAATCTAATGGTAGGCTCTAGTTCGGATCCTCAAGATACAGCTTTCACTGTATCGGTAGACTATAAAGGAAATGGCGTGAGTACTGGCATTTCAGCAGCAGATCGATCTAAAACTATAAAAGCATTAATAGATTCAGAAACAAAAGCTCATCAATTTTCAAAGCCTGGTCATGTTTTTCCATTAATAGCAAAAGATGGCGGTGTTTTAAGACGTACAGGACATACCGAAGCTGCTATTGATTTTGCAAGGCTAGCTGGTTTTAAGCCAGCAGGTGTTATTGTAGAAATCATGAATGAGGATGGCACAATGGCACGACTACCACAACTGATAAAAGTTGCAAAAAAATTCAATTTAAAAATCATCTCAATTGAAGATTTAGTTGCCTACAGAATGGCTCACGACTCCTTAATAGAAAAAAAGGAAGATTTTGATATAGAAACTAAGTTTGGAGCCTTTAGATTAAGAGCATATGAGCAAACTACCAACCATCGGCTCCATTTAACTCTTACAAAAGGTGTTTGGGATAAAGATGAGCATGTTTTAACAAGAATTAATTCTAAAGCAATTAATCATGATATTTTAGGAATGCTTACTAATGGTAAAGAAGAGAAATTAGATAATATGTTTAAAATCATCAATGACGATGGTAGGGGTGCAATCATATTTATAAATCAAGTAAATCAATCCTTAAATACTCTAAAAAGATTAAAAGTTTTAAAAAGTAAACAGAAAAGCAATAAAATTATTAAAGCTCCAAAGGTAGGTATGGATATAAAAGATTTTGGTATTGGAGCACAAATATTACATGATTTAGACATTCATAAGCTTAGACTAATCTCAAACGGGAAAAAAGAAAAAAGAGTGGGAATGATAGGTTATGGCCTTGAAATTATAGAATACATAAATTATTAACTATTTCTTTTTATGTCTGTATATCCAAGGTAAAAATCTTGGATCTCTAAATATATTAAGCCAACTATTATGTTTGACATTGTTGTAAAGAGTAAGCTTTGGACTTCCACCAGTCTGAATAACAGCATTTGCCATTCTAATTGAATAATAAGGATGAACAGTCCTATCATCAGATCCGTGAATGATCCATAGAGGAGTTTTCTTGGCATAATTTAATATCCAGTCTGGATGTCCTGCACCACAAATTGGCGTCGCTGCAGCAAACATGTTTGGTCGTTTGTTTAAGAGCTCAAACGCTCCCATAGCGCCGTTAGATAGACCAGTAAGATAAACTCTCTTCTTATTTATATGATCAAGGGCAACAAGTGAATCCATAAGACTCATTACTAAGGATAGTGATTTTGTGGGTGTAGAGTTTTTCTTAAACTTATAATTCTTATTATCTGGTGATTTTATTAGTTCTCTGCTAGACCATGAATCAGTAGCTGGGGATTGTGGAAATATTACAATTGCTGGGAATTTTTTTCTATTTCTTTTATTTGAAAAAACTTTATTAATGTAGGTTAATTGCTTTTTATTATCTGAGCCCCTCTCTCCTATTCCATGCAAAAATAAATGCAGTGGATATTTTTTTGTTTCATCAAAATTTTGAGGTAATAAAATTCTGTAATTTAAAGTATCATTGTTGGATATATACCTTGCATGCTTTGGAGACCAGTTTGGGTTTTTTTTGAATTTAACTTCTTGAGCATTTGCAAGATTAAAACAAAAAAAAAGAGAAGTGAATATTATTAAATGTTTCATGTAATGTTGAATATATAAAAAATATTATTACTAAATATAAAAAAATTTTGAACCTCTTAAAAAGCACCCTATATTTGCACGCATACTAAAGGAGGAATGGCAGAGTGGTCGAATGCGGCAGTCTTGAAAACTGTTGAGGGTCACACCTCCGGGGGTTCGAATCCCTCTTCCTCCGCAACAAACCTTGTAAGTCATTGATTTACAGGGTTTCTTTTTTTTAGTTGCCTAGATCGTTGCCTTTTCTCTCTAAAAATCTTATTCAAATGCTAAGTTACCAATCTGAAGTTTTTGCGAACCATAAAAACCCAAAAAATAACATAGAGGGTGTTTGTAAGAGATCGTGAAACTGCATGGAGGTAATTACGATGACTACATACCCTGGTAGTCTTATAAATCGTTTATCTGTTTCTTTCATAATCAATTGGTTAATTTATTATAGGTAATCTTGGTTGGGGGAGTTTACATATAGGTTTTCGGGGGGGGGAGGTTTACATTAGGTGGTTAGTTTTTAAACATTTTAATACTCTAATTTTTTTATTTTAATGGTATTTATTAAAACTATATTTTCTAAACTATTTCTTTGATAGTCAAAATAGATATTATATTTTTCCAGATTTTATTAAACCATAGTGTGATAATATTGAAGAATACGAAGGTTTTTATGAAGATTATTACGAAGATGGTCTGAGGCAATATGGATGTCTAGTTCAATTCAGTTTGAGCAAAAACAATTTACAGTTGAGGTAGTTGACAAAATAGGGGATATTTAACTGTTTAAAGATTGTTAACCATAAAGCTTTCAGCTTGTTCAAAGATTTCCTCATAAACCTCATCTCTTTCTACAGGAGGATAACGGTGTTCATCTAAAAATATTATTAATACTACTTCATATTAATTATATGAGATAAATGATTAATTATATTTTTATGTTTTGACACAAATGGGTTAGAATCATCCCAAACATATCCTGCTAATACTGATGTAATTTGTTTTCTAAATACTGGATTCACCTCATCATTAAAAAATATATCCCTTAGCCTTCCAGTATACCATTCGTTTACATATGTCCTATAAACATCAACCCCATTTGATAAATAATTTGAATAATCTGATTC
>JACKQG010000023.1_pt2 | contig 96258 bp, 68 predicted proteins | sample 8237621 | NCBI WGS metagenome assembly JACKQG01 (sample SAMN15677084, study PRJNA649215) | marine metagenome | biome: marine; feature: Black Sea; material: saline water; isolation source: suspended particulate matter (SPM) from the Black Sea western gyre | collected 2013-06-09/2013-06-10 | depth...
GGGGACCGTTCCGGGCAAAATTAGTTACCAGACACGAATATCTCGAATTGGACGAGTTGAATCCAATGATGTTGACATGCAATTTATGAGCGCTTCGAGTTCCCTTCAGTCTACGCTTGTCAGCTACGACCTGACAGGCAGCGAGACGGAAAGGAGTATCTTGTTTTGTCTTCCTGAGGCCGAGTGAAGCGAGGATACTCGAAGGATGTTGATATGTATGTTATGAGCACTTTGAGTTCCCGTCAGTCTACGCTTGTCAGCTACGACCTGACAGGCAGTGAGACAGAATGGAATTGTGGGGATACATCAGAACTATGAAGAGCTAAAAGTCGATTTCTTTTGGTTTTGAACGATTTCCGTGAACATCACAACTTTGAGTGGGGACCGTTCCGGGCAAAATTAGTTACCAGACACGAATATCTCGAATTGGACGAATTAACACGAAGTATTCTTTAGTTAAACAGCTTTTTCTTCACAGTTATTCGTGGTCTTTCGTGAAGATTGGTGTTATTCGTGTCTAAGACCAAGCGAATCCGAGCCTGGAAAAAACAAAATATTAATTATGATTAGAAGTCGATAACTTTTGGTTTTGAACGATTTCCGTGAACATCACAACTTTGAGTGGGGACCGTTCCAGGTAAAAAGACTTCACGCTCTGGCGTACAATATTGTGTTGCTAATTTATGGGTTTCAGAACACACATTGGTAAACACAACTGACTCTTCAGGAATCACAAATTCCTCGCGCTCCCAATCCAGACTATCATAGACTGCCTTCATGTATTGTGCCCAAATTGGAACCCCTAAAGCTGATCCAGCCATACCATTTCCCAGGCTGATGGAGGGCGAATCCATACCAACCCAGACGGCCGTGGATAAGCGTGTCGTAAAACCAACATACCAGGCATCTGTAAAGCCAGTAGTTGTCCCCGTTTTTCCACCGGATGGTTCATGGAAGCCAAATCTGGTTCTGGCGCCAACACCGGTTCCCCGATTGGCTACAGTCTCAAGCAGGGAGAGCATGACATAGGACGTCCCGCGCCCTAAAACCTCTTTCTGATTTGGATTGTAGTTCCGCAGAACGCCTCCAAATCGATCCTGAACAGAGCGAATTCCCAGTGGCTGAATCCAGATACCCAAACGAGGATATACTGCATAGGCTGCTGCCATTTCGATGGGGTAAACTCCTGAAGCTCCCAAAGCCAGCGCATCACCGGGGTACAATCTGGTGGTAATACCCATAGCCCGAGCTTTTTCAACTACTGCTGATGGCGCAATGAGTTCCTGGATTGTTCTTACTGCAATCAAGTTGAGTGATCGTCGAATACCTTCTCGCATGGTGGTTTCGCCACCCATACTCAAATCATAATTTTTCGGTCGCCAATCTGTCGAATCATTTGTTCCTAACTTGATCACAACAGGTTGATTTAAAAGGGTCGTCGTTACAGGATATCCATTGTCAATTGCTGCCGTATAGAGAAAAGCTTTAAAAGATGACCCGGGTTGACGCTTCATCTGGGTAGAGCGATTCCATTTTGACTTACTGAAATCTTTGCCACCAACCATGGCTCTTATCTCACCAGTTTCCACATCAAGAGAAATCAGTTGGGCCTGTACCGTCAACAAATCTTCAATCTGATGATTCATTTCAACTGAATCAGATATCATTAAGCGAACGGTATCAACGGTTAGGTCAATATTGTGTTTTTCTAAGATATTGGCCAAAGCCTTGGAATTCTCATCCAGCATGCGGGCATCAAAAATGGTCTGGATTCGTTCCAGCTCTTGAGCTACAACTTCATTGGCGATGGTCTGCAAACGCGTGTCAAGGGTGGTGTAAATCGTCAGACCATCCCGGTAAAGATCTACACCCATTTCATCATCTTCTTTTTCAAGCTGGCGACGCACAAACTCACCAAAATGAGGCGCCACATTGCCAACATCTACGCTATCGGGGACATAGGTTTCCACTGGAAGCGATTTGAAATAATTCCTCTCAACGGCATTAATAGCTTTCTCTCTAAACATGCTATTGATGACCACATTACGTATGTGTCTGGATCTATCGGGGTGAGTAATTGGTGAATAGTAAGCTGGAGCACGGAGCATGCCGATAAGTATGGCACCTTCATCCAGAGTGAGGTTCTCAACCCGTTTGTGAAAATATTTTGTAGCCGCAGCCTGTAGTCCATAGGTCCCATGTCCGAAATAAACCGTATTCAGATACATGGTCAGAATTTCTTCCTTGGTAAAGGTGTGCTCAATCTGGACAGCAGTAACCAGCTCCCTAAGCTTGCGCAGATAGGTTTGCTTAAATCCAATGCGGGCGTACAAACTACGAGCTAATTGCTGGGTCAGGGAGGAAGAGCCACCATGAATCTCACCTGTTACCATGTTCAAGGCCAGGTTATAAACGGTTCGGAACAAATTCATACCCCAGTGACTGTAGAAACGCTGATCCTCAGTTACGATGAGCGCTTTTTTCACATGAGGTGGGATTTCATTGGATTTAACCAATGTCCTCTGTGTGGTAAAAAGCTCTTGAATAACCTGGTCGTCAGCAGAAACAATGCGAGTAATCAGGTCAGGATCATAACGCTCCAATTCATCCAGGGATGGCAGATCCTTTGACAAAAAGAAAAGCCATGTAAATATGCCCACCACAAAGACCAGCGACACGATTGAGGCAATATACAACCTGTGTTTAAATTTCTGTCGACTACCTCTGGCTTGGAACTGTTTCATCATATCTTACAATTATAAACTTATATGCCTGTCTTGTTCATACGTTTTTGAATCAATTAGGTAATAATTCACGGAATTCCATGGTAATAGGTATCCTAGTTGGAAATCTCTGCCAAAGATTATTAACAGCTGAGACGAAATCACCTTGTTCAAGCACTAAAAACAGCATATTGCACAACCCCACTCAATCACTATATTTTTTGCTCCACCGCTAGAATAGTTGTTTTAGTAGATAATCAGCAATGAGTGAATAGTATTATAGGGAATTCCCCGCATGTATACATTTAGAAAATATGTTCAGGATAAAGACATTGAAGCCGCTAGAAGAATCTGGCGTGAAATCCAATGGATTGATGATAGCTCCGATGAAAAATTATTGGATGCTTTTCTCGGAGGGGGAAGAGCTTTGGTTGCCGACCTGAATGGGAGTGCCGAATGTCTGGTTACTGCCAATCCAGGTAAAATTAAATATTTGAACGAGGAATTGTCACTTTCAGTCGTGACCTCAGTTACCACCAGCCGAATAGCCCGCAAGCAAGGTCTGGCAAAAAAACTGACAGCCCAACTCATCGCCGAGGAAGCTGAAGCTGGTGCCATCGTATCGACTCTGGGAATTTTTGAGCAGGGGTTTTATGATCAATTGGGATATGGAAGCGGCTCATATGAGCATTGGATGAGCTTTGATCCAGCCGACATTACGATTGATAGCAAAATCCGACCTCCACTGCGTTTAAACCAAGATGACTGGAAAAAAATTCATCAGGCACTTCAAAACCGAAAAACTCAACATGGTGGTGTCACGCTATACCCGGAGTGTTTTGTTGAGGCCGAGTTAGCCTGGTTAAAAAAGGGTTTTGGTCTGGGTTATGCTGACGGACCCAAGGGCGAATTGACCCATTTCTTTTGGGGAACCAGTAAGGGTGAGCATGGTCCCGTCGTCATACATATTCTGTCATATCAAACAACGGAGCAATTCATTGAATTGATGGCTTTGATTAAGTCACTAGGTGATCAAATCCGACTCGTCAAAATGAGAGAACCTGCTGGAATACAGCTTCAAGATCTAATCCGAAACCCTTTTAGATCAAGGATAGTTACAGAGAAATCCAAGTTTGAGCATATCAATAGAGCCTCGGCCTACTGGCAGACCAGAATCTGCAACCTTGAGGCGTGCATTGATGCGACTCACCTGAATTCAAGATCCTTGCGCTTCAATTTGGACCTGAGCGACCCCCTGGATAAACTCCTTGATCCAGAAATAACCTGGCGAGGATGCGCAGGAAAATACACGATTGATCTCGGACCAACATCTAGTGCAACGGAAGGGTTTGACAAAGCATTACCGACCCTGATCGCTGATATAGGCACATTTACCCGGTTGTGGTTAGGAGTTAAACCGGCAACCGGATTATCAGCCACCGGCAATTTGAGTGCTCCAGAATCGCTTCTTAAGGATCTGGATGAAGTACTCTGTCTTCCAAGTCCCCATCCAGACTGGGATTATTAAGTAGGAAAGATATAGTATAAAATCCGTATGGGGAACTCATGGTTGCACCCATCTGGTTAGCAACTATATTTTTGGTACATTTTAAAATTTTGAGAACAAATGGGAGCGTATTGATGCAACGTAAATATTTGCCTCTAAGTATAGTCATTCTAGCTATTCTGTTGAACGCTTGTAGTTCACAGAAAGTTGGTGTTTATGATGACTTAAATAAGAGTAAAATGGATAAGTCATTTGCCAAATATAGGGGTACTCCTTACAAATGGGGCGGTACTGAGCCAGGGCGTGGTGTGGATTGCTCAGGATTCACTTCAGGAGTTTATCGTGATCAGGGCATCATCATCCCCAGAACTTCCCGCATGCAATACACTGTTGGTGATGAGGTATCTAGAGATGAGCTTCAATATGGAGATTTGATTTTCTTTGATACTCTGGGTAAGGGTGTCAGTCATGTTGGGGTCTATACCAGGAGCGATAAAATGATTCACGCCAGTTCAAGCGCTGGAGTAACAGAAGTTCCCATGGATACGGACTACTGGATGAAACGTTACATCGGAGCGCGACGATTGACAGGGTCAGATTACCGTTCAGGTGAGGTTGGCGGAGAGTTCCATTTGCTACCCAAAGCATATCCAATCAGAGTTCGCAGGTTGATTGACATTCCCACCGCAGATGTGATAGAAAATCGATTTATCGGTCTGGATATCCAGAATGATGCTCAGGGTAATCTCAGGGTTGCCGGGGCAGTGAGTATCTGGAATCGCTGGGAATTCGGGGCAGAGATTCAAGTAAACCAATTTCTTGGTCATAATATGGATGAATTCGGATTTGAATTGCCTTTTGTAAATACCAAGTTTCGTATCTGGGAGCAAAAGGGAAAGATACTGCCGTCTCTGGCTGTTGGCGCTGAGAGTAATAGCCGGAATTGGACGGTGACTACAGACACAAACTCCGTTGAGATTGTGGAAAATCGTTGGAGTCCCCCTCGCAATGCTTACGTCGTGGCTTCATATAAATATGAGCGATTCAAAAAATTACATCTAGGTCGGGGGCGGGTAAGTGGTGGCATGGCCATGACGGATTTGTTTGCCTACCATGACACTTCTGCACACTCTGATGGGAATCAAGACGTCTTTGTCTTTATGGGTGTTGAGCAACAAATAACCCGACGGCTTATGACCACCATAGAATTTGATCATGTCCTTTTAAAAGATGTGGGGATTACCTGGAATATGGGGTTCCAGTTTGCTTTGAACAATGCCTCCAGTATCGCCTATACCTGGAGAAATGTGGGTGCCAAGGAGCGTTCATTGGAACGCGCCATGCAGTTTAGTTACATTCTTGAATATTAGATTGGAGTCTATTTATGCCTTTTCGCTGGAGACCTGATGGAAAATTTATTAAGAACTTGTCGAATACACGTAGAATTATGCCGTTTCTCATGCATGGCAGGACGGAATCAACTGTTTACTATGAACAACATGTAGAGGTGGAAAAAGCCTGGAAATTTGTAGAAAATTTCCAAAAAGAAACCGGGCTGAAAGCCAGCATATTACATTTGATAATTTGGCGATCTGCACAGGTTTTAAATGAACGACCTGGGTTGAATAGATTTGTAGCAGGTCGACGCATCTTCCAGCGCGATGGCATCTGGATAAGTTTTTCCATGAAAAAAGAGATGAATGATGATGCGCCGCTGGTGGTGGTTAAAAAGAGAATAAATCCGGAATGGACTTTTGAAGAGACGGTTCGAGAAATTCAGGGCGGAATCAAGAAAGGTCGCGAAGGAGCCAAATCTGTATCGGACAAAGAAATGGATCTGGTATTCCTCTTTCCTATGTTCATGGTCAGTTTCTTCACATGGTTGTTGAGAACCCTGAATCATTTTGGTTGGTTACCTCTCAGTATGATTAAGGCCGACGAGCTTTATAGCAGTGTTTTCATTGCCAATCTTGGTAGCATTGGCTTACAGCCAGCCTATCATCACTTATATGAGTGGGGTGATACGCCAATTTTTATGGCACTGGGTACGAATGAACCCCGCATGGCTCTTGATGAACGGGGTCGACCCGCCGTGAAAGATATGATGACCATTAAGTACAGTTTTGATGAACGTGTAAATGATGGGTTCTACAGCATTAAAGCCCTGGAACTGTTAAAGAACCTGGTTGAAAACCCTGAGATGGATCTGGAAAAATCTCCATCAGAAAAAGCTCTCCAAGAAGAGGCTTTAGGGATATAGAAATTTCCATTAGAGGTAAATTGTAATGAACATCGGTTTCCTACATCCTGGAGCCATGGGAATATCCCTGGCAGTCTCAGCCCAGGCAACTGGTCATCAGGTTTTTTGGGTACCAGAGGGACGGAGTGAGGAGACCAGAGTCCGAGCTGCAACCTACAACCTCTACGAATTGGATTCTCTGGCAGAATTTTGCCAAACATGCGATATAATCATCTCGGTGTGTCCCCCCCACGCAGCTGTGGATGTTGCACGTCAAATCCTTGAGTTTTCATTCGAGGGAATCTATGCCGATGTCAATGCCATATCTCCCGAAAAAGCAAAATCCATACACCAATTAATGACCTCAAAAGATATTGAGTTTGTAGATGGCGGGATCATTGGGGGACCTGCCTGGGAAGCCAAGAATACCTGGCTTTATCTAGCTGGGCAGAAAGCGGCTGAAGTAGCGGCTTGCTTTCATGGGGGACTGCTGGAAACGGAGCTCATGGGACCTGAAATTGGAAAGGCCTCAGCCATCAAGATGTGCTTTGCTGCATATACCAAAGGATCCACGGCCCTACTTTGTGCCATCATGGCAGCCGCCGATGAGATGGGTGTTCGTCAGGATTTGGAAGAACAATGGTCACGCAACGGCTCTGATTTTACTGAGCGCACCCATAATCGACTCCAACGTGTTACGGCCAAGGCCTGGCGGTTCTCTGGAGAAATGGAAGAAATTGCCTCCACTCTGAAAAGTGCCGGTCAACCACAGGGATTTCACCGGGCGGCCGGCGAAATCTTTCATAGAATCTCAAAGTTTAAAGGTGCAGAATCAATACCTTCAATAGAGGATGTTCTCGAAGCACTGAAACATGAATTCAAGATAAAATAACTTTAATTATCGTAACGTACAGATTGTAGTATATTAGAATTACCTTTTCAGGAGGTTCCTATATGGATAGTTATTTTGCACCAGCCGAGCGCGCAACAGCAGAGCAACTCTACTCTGCACATGAAATAATTTCCCAAAGCATTGTCATCGAAGGCTTGCTGGAAACAGTCAATGGCCTGTTGGCAGTTCTAAACGAACAACGTCAAATCATTACTTTGAATGATTCCCTTCTGAAGATGTTGGGTGTTGAGGATCCTATGCATGCTCTGGGTCTGAGGCCTGGAAATGCATTGGATTGCGTCCATGCCCAAGATAAACCAGCAGGCTGCGGTACTACCAAGTATTGCTCAACCTGTGGGGCGGTTAAAGCTATCATGGCTAGCTTAGAGACCAATAAAGCAGTCGAAGATACCTGCGCTCTAAAGGCCAAACATGAGGGTCACGATGTAGATCTTGTATTGAAAGTACGATCACATCCAATCACCATTGAAAACTCACGATTTATCATGCTCTTTTTACAGGATATTACCCTTGAGCAGCGCAGAGCTGCCCTGGAAAGGACCTTTTTCCATGACATAAATAATATGTTGTCGGGACTGGTTGGTGCCAGCGAATTGTTGGCAATGGACGAGAATAAATCCCCCATGGTTGATATAGTCCGTAGATCCTCATTGCGTTTGCAGAAGGCCGTTGAAATTCAGCGATATTTGCTGGAAAGCGATGCTGATTATGATGAGCTGTTTCAACAGAATGTATCCATGAAGCAAATTCGAGAGGACGTGACGAATTTATTTTTAAAGCATCCATCCACCCTGAATAAAACCCTAAACTTTTCACAAGAATATGAAGAATTTGTTCTGCTGACTGATATATCCCTCCTGGAACGGGTGTTAGCGAATATGATCACCAATGCGCTGGAAGCTTCAGAAGCAGGTGAGACTGTGAACGTTTCCATCGCGCTAGAGACAGGTAAAATAAGTTTTAGCGTTCACAATAATCAAATCATCCCTGACGATGTTCGTCTCAGAGTATTTCAACGCAATTTCAGCACCAAAGGGAGTTCTGGACGGGGATTGGGCACATTCTCCATGAAGCTTTTCGGAGAAAAAATATTAGGCGGCAAAGTAAGCTTCACTTCCAAACCAGGGGAAGGGACGGTTTTTACGTTCTCACTTCCTCTTTGATGACCTTATCACATGATAAATAGAGCCCTGATTTTTCTTATCGCCACCCTAAGTCTACAGGCCATGGACCCTGAGTTGCCCAAAGCATACAGATATCTCGATATTCAGGAAGTGTTCCATCAATGGCGTCACGAGGAACCAGGACAATTCATCTTCAGTGGTGGAGATTTCAACGGGGACTCCCGCTACGATGGTGCCCAGCTTGTGGTCAAGCATGCTACCAACCAAATAGTACTTCTCGCATTTTTACGGCTAAGTGATGGTCAATCATTTCGCTGGATTGAGTTGACAAGCTTTCCAATGGAGTCAATTGAGAGTATTGGGATTCAGGTCATCAGACCTATGGAAATTTCTTTCAATAAAGATCCTAATAGCGCTGTGAAGTCCAGCTTTTATCTCATGACAGATGCTATCAATCTTTTTGTGGATGAGGGACCTGCTTCGGTTTTTTTCTGGGATGCTGGAGAACAGGCATTTCAACAGGTTTGGGTAGCAAAATGAAGTCCCTGTAATTGCCCACTTATTGATGCACTGAATGTCGAATCTAACACGCAAAACCATAGTAGTTGTTTTGCTGGAGCTCGGTCTGGCTTGTCTCAGCATATTCAGGCTTGGTCAGGTATTTAATGGTGATTTATATGAATTGTACTATGGCTATTTTGGAGATGTCCAGATTCCCTTTGCTGCCTACTTCCTCTTGTCAATAAATGAGGAGTCGATTTCATTTCTCAGACCATGGCTTGTGAAGTTTGGAATCGTGTTCCTGGTGATGACAACCTCAGAAATCGCTCAGTTTTTTGGGGTGGAGTTATTTGGAGTAACCTTTGATCCCTATGACATCCTTGCTTATGGACTGGGAGCGACACTGGCTGTGTTGGTGGATGTGAAAATATTTGCCAGATACCTGAGCTTTTGGAAAGTATCCGAGCCAGGCCAAACAGGATTTGAGGCGTTGTGAAAGAGCACCGTCTTCATCATGTTTTTGCAGTTCTCCAAGCCTTATTGGTAACCTTCCTCTGGTCCACTTCATTTATTATCATCAAATGGGGATTGGCAGATATTCCCCCCATTACTTATGCTGGTTTAAGATATTTCCTGGCTTTCTTGTGTTTTCTGCCATTCATCTTTAAAAAGAAATATGTGGATGAGATCAAAGGACTTTCAGTCCGACAGTGGTACAAATTGCTACTTCTGGGATTTGTATTTTATACACTCACTCAGGGGACCCAGTTTTTAGGACTATCTCTATTGCCAGCAGTGAGTGTGAGTCTCATGTTAAATTTTACTCCCATAGTGGTAGCAATCATGGGAATCGTATTTATCAATGAAATTCCCAGTCGTTTACAGTGGTCTGGGGCCGTCATTTTTCTTATCGGGATTATTTTTTACTTTTTCCCAATCTCATTTGAGGGGAATCAGGGTCTGGGATTGATGGTCATGACCTTCGGTGTCCTGGCCAACTCAGGGGCTGGAATTCTTGGAAGAGATATAAATCGCCAGCGTAATATCAGTCCGATGGTCATCACTTTTATCAGTATGGGTGTAGGTTCAATCATTTTGCTACTCACAGGATTTCTATATTCCGGGATTCCCACAATAAGCGTTGAGAACTGGATGTATTTGATCTGGCTGGCAGTGGTGAACACGGCATTTGCATTTACACTATGGAATCACACTCTGCGTTCTATCTCAGCCATGGAATCAAGTATTCTCAATGGCACCATGTTGATCCAAATTGCCTTTCTCGCCTGGTTTTTCCTGGATGAAAAGATTACCACGCAGGAAGGAATAGGCATGGGAATTGCGGCATTGGGAGCGACCCTGGTTCAACTTAAGCGCAGCAAGGCATGAAATTATGGTGGCAATGCAGTTGTAGCATGAGTATTGTAGATTGGAGTTCTATTAACTACATTCATCCACATCTTACGATTCTGAACTGCTGGCTTTTTTTGAATAGTGAACGTTCTTCAAGGGGAACAATAATAGGGATGGCTTGATGCAACATAGCAATTGGCAATGTCCAAAATGTAAAAACAATGAATATGAAACTGGTCAGTTTGCAGCTACTGGTGGCGGGCTTTCAAAAATATTTGATGTCCAGAATAAAAAATTCACCACAGTTACCTGTGTGAATTGCAAGTATACAGAAATTTATAAATCCAAGACCAGTTCTCTGGGTAATATACTGGACTTATTTACAAATTAGCCAAACCCTTTAAGTTTTAGGTTAAACTTTTTAGAAAAAACTTAAAACTTAAAATTTATATAACTCATTTTGCTTGAGAGGAAAGCATGAGCCTAACAGATCTATTTGCCGCAGCAATCACAGTTGTATTGTTTATTGTTTTAGCATATAAAATTTACAATAATACCAAGCAGATGCGAGGCACGCTGAAGAAATCTGGGAGTGGCAAAGCAGACGATCTCTTACACGATTTTATGGATCAACCCGTATTATGGGCCAAGCTTTCCAAAGGTCTTGCAGCCAGTGGTCCAGATGAAGAACTAAGTATGACCCTTATGGTTAATGCGGCATTCCAGGGTTTTGAAGCTCAGTGCGAAGAAGCTGATGCTGGAATTCTAGATGAGAATGAAATTCTCGCCTTGGAGGAAGGTGTTCACAGAATATGCGCCATGCCTGGTGTGGCAAAATATATGGCTGACCTGAAGCCTGATTTCTCTCAGAGGCTGCTAAATATTATTGATCAAAAATCGTAGCCATGTTTCTATTCTAAGTCCGCACAGATTGTGCTTTCCTATTAAAACTTTAAACCGATTCACATTCCAAAAATAAAAACAGCATGAGTATTGATCTAAGCAAAGTATTTGATCTCAATAAAAATGTTTTTATTGAGGCTTGCGCCGGTGCAGGGAAGACCTGGCTGCTTTCAAAACGATATTCCACTATTATGAACGATTTTGCCAGGCAGCACGAGACGCTGGTTTCCAAGAAAGATGCTTCAAATATTCTGGTTATCACCTTCACCCGCAAAGCAGCAGCAGAGATGGCTGGACGTATTTATGAAGACTTAAATAAGCTGCTTAACGACGAATCGCTGGATAATGTTGATCATGATTTTGGTTCCTTTCTGCGATCTGCATCCCAGAACACTAAAATGCATTTACGATCGACATTTTCCAAAAATGCCATTTCAACCATCGATTCATTCTGTGCCCAAATCCTAAGAGAACAGGCGGAACGGCTGGATATTGATCCAGAATTCAGAATTCAGGATGAGGCGGATACACAGCGCATGGAGTTAGAAACCTGGGAGAAATACCTAGGGGATTGCAGTCGTAATGGTGACCAAGATTTAAAGATTTTACTGGAACACCTTTCTGTACGCCACATAAGCGAGTATGTAAAAAAGCTTCAGTCCAGTGCCCAATTGATGGTGGGATGGTTGGAACACCACAGCAGCACATCTCCTGAGGATCTCCAGGCTGAATTCAAAATGAGGCATCCCTTGCCAGTGGCTCTGGCTGAGATTGAGTCAGCCCTTATTCAGTTGCTGGATGGTCTACCGTCTGCAGATGAGATGTTGGATAGCAATCATTCCCAGTATCAGTCACTCCGAGATCTCAAGGAGCTTTTAAGCAATCCCATTGAAGATGACTATCGCTATGGTCAGGAGCTCATTGAGTTTGCCCGACGTATCGGTCTAACCAAGGATCGTAAAAATTATTTGAAGCGTCTCTCTGTTCCATCGAATGTCTGGCCAGAGGATTTTAAGGATGAGATCAAGGCTCGCTTAAGAGATTTCAAGGATAAGGCAGAGCAGCTCTTCCCCTATGAAATCCTTATGCATGAGATCCCCAGCGTGTGGGATATAGAGGCCTGCCTGGTAAATCACCATCTTGCAAAATTCTTTCAAGGGTACTGGGCAGCTCTGAATCAACGCCTGAAACGTGAAGGTATTTTGAGCTTTAACGAAGTTATGCTGAAAACCAGAGACATTCTCAGGGATGATCAGATAGCTGCGCTTTATGGTCAGAGATATCAGCACATCCTGTTTGATGAGTTCCAGGACACCAATGATGTACGTTGGGATATTGTGAGACTCATTGCAGAAGCTGGTCAGGGAGTCCTTCGTAATCAGGGACTCTTTATTGTTGGAGATACCAAACAGTCCATTTATCGATTTAATCAGGCCGATGTCCAGGTCATGAATCGAGTGGGAAAAATCATTGATGAGGGTGATGGATGGGTTCTTACTGCCGACGAAACCTATCGTTCATCTCAAAAATATGTTGTTCGAGTTATCAACCCCTTGATCAGTTCAACCTTCCCTGGTGAAGAGGATCGTGACAAGATAGAATTATATGAGACGGTCTTCAGGCCAACTAATGCAGCTATAAGCACTATAAAAGCTGATATTAATGCAGAAATATCCAGTTGTACAGTCAGTGTTGTGCTGGATGATGAAGCGTCCAGAGGCTCAGCAGTCGATATATTCAAGACAGCTGATCTGACACTGGAATGGCTGGAATGGATAAAAGAAAATAAGCTGGAGCCTGAAAGCGGACCTTCTGTTGGCATCCTGTTGAGATCGTTCACACCTATCCTGGATTACATTCGCATTTTCACCAGCAAGGGGATTGAGTTTGAAGTTTTATCGAGTAAGGGCTTGTTTGAACAACAAGAGAGTTATGACATCTACCATTTGATCAGCGTGTTGGCCAATCCGCTTGATGACCAGGCTCTGGTAGGAATTTTACGCAGTCCATTCTTTGTAATGAAGGATGAGGATATTCAACGCTTAAAGGATGTAGCCAAAGATCGCAGCAGCTCAGGCTGGGTCTGGAATGGGCTAAAACAATTGCATCCAGAAATATGCGATAATTTAAGAGACTGGCAGCAGGCCAGTGCCCGGGAACCCCTGGATCGGCTTATTGAGAAAATCATCTCTGAAGACGAAAGACGACTGTCCTGGATATCTGAAACAGGGGGAGTGCTTCGTTTGGCAAATCTGGATCGAATTATTCTCATGGTTCATCAACTTTCACTTGATGGTCTGGGTCTGAGAGAAATTCATGAATACTTCAAATTCCAGATTCAACATGGTGATGCGTCACAGGCCGAACTTCCAGGAGCGGCCAGGGTTCAGATTTTAACCATCCACAAGGCCAAGGGTCTGGAATATCCTGTGGTCCTTTTACCTGGCATGCAATCACCCACTCCCTCTGATAGAAGCGGTGTGTTTATTGGTCGGCATGAGGGTGACTGGCAGGCCGGTATTACATTGGACTCAAAACGAGCAAGTCACAAAACCTGGATGCATGAGCAGATTAAGGAGCAAACCAGGGCTGAAGAAGAGGCCGAGGATAAAAGACTATTCTATGTTGCTGTGACCAGAGCCAAATTCGGAATTGGCTTTATAGCCAAAATCAAACCTGAAACAAAGGCTCCTGCCACTTCCCGCTGGGGCAGATATCTGCAACCCGTCTTCGATCTGGAGCTTGATAAAGATCTGGCTCTAAATGATCCCCATGCATTGCAAAAGGAATGGAACGACAGATCAACATCAGCCTTGACCTATGATCTCACATTAGGCTCAGATATTCTTCTCTCCGAAGCTGAGCGTCCTGTCTCTACGGCAGCTGATATCACTCAAATAGATCCAGTCATGCAGCCCCTGGTTTATAGTGAAATATCCCCGCACACAATCATGAAGTGGATGGATAAAAAGAAATATGCTGGAGCAGAGGAAGGTCAATTGGGTGACGACCTGGATTTGGAAACCGCACCTAAAACTTTTGGTTTACTCCTCCACCGCGCCATGGAAATGGAATGGTTCATTCCAGAAAACCATCTGGACCAGATCCGACTTTTTCTCGAAGACGGAAATGTGGTTGATGCTGAAACCCAAAATCAATTTATTGAGGATCTTACTGACTGTCTTGAGATATATCGAAAGAGTCAGATAGCACAGAAAATCTCTCATCTTGATTCAGGTAATAAATTGCCAGAGTTGCCTGTCTTTGGCTTCCTGAAAAACAACACCCATATATTTAAAGTTTCAGGCATAATTGATCTGCTATATCAAAGCGGAGATGAGTGGGTTGTTCTCGATTACAAAACAGATAAAGAAGTTCCCCATGGGGATCAGTTGAAGCAGCACGCCTATTGGTACCAAATTCAAACCTATCTGTGGATGCTTAAGCATTTGTATGGGATAGAGGCACGTGGAGAACTCTATTTCAATCGATTTGATACCCTGATTCCAATCGCCTTCGAAGAGGACCTATACTTTGCAAATCTGGCTACCTTTGAGCATGGGCGAGGTTTAAAACCGATATTGCCTGGTGCTCAAGACCTAAACCCCAGCTTGACCGGAATTTTAGAGCGTCAGGATGATATGGCAGAAATGCTCATCATAGAGCCGACAAAAAATAGTGGCGAGTTATTGGCTCAATCACTGGCAAAGGCCGGGCTCAATCATCCCAGGCTGCAAATCATGACCCTGGGCGAAGTTCGCAAAATGACCGAACCTGCTGGTCGCAGACTTACACCTTACCTGACGCGTTTAGGTATAGCACAACTCTCAGGGAAACGGTTGCAATGGGGTGTGGTGAATCGTCTGGCTGAGGCTTTCTATAAAGCCACTGGCGGGGAGAGTGTAGTAGATGGGAAACTAGAACTATATGCCGAATTCTTAGCTTGGTGTGAAAAGCAATCTATACAGACACCTGGTCAAAATTCTGATTTAAAGCTTCTTCCAACCTACAGGAAGATCATAGTGAACTCAATCCATTCCACTTCTCCTGCGGACTATGATTTTTTAAAAGCGCTTGCAGATGATCATGACCTCATCTTCTTCGATCCCCTCAGAAGTGGCCAGGCAGTATCAGGATTTGACATGTCCATTGAGGCCTGGATGTCTCAGGAGCAAATGCCCTCCAAGGATAAGCGTCATAGCTACACACCCTGCTTCTCCATTTATGAAGAAGCGGTTCTGGTGGGAGATCAAATTAGACAATTGATCAAGAACAATGTAGCACCCGCCGACATTCGGATTGCTGTCTCCTCCATGGAACGCTATGTCCCTGCCATAAAAAGGGTCTTTGATCAACAGGGTATTTCAGTGCGACTGAGTAAGCGTGAACCTGTAATGGAACGACCAGTTACCCAATTGGCATTCGCACTTATTCAGGGGCGACTCCGGCAGCAGGTTTCCTGGGATATGGCCATGTCTGTTTGGCTCCACCCACTGGTCATTCCCAGTGGGGCAGATGGTTATGCGAGATTAAAACTTGATATCGAAATGCGCAAGCTTGGGGTCACCCAGATAAGTGAAACTCTTCCAGATCTGGTCTCACATCCTAAACTTCAGGATACGGCGAAAGAACTGCTTCAATTTCTTTCTGAGACCTGGCAAACAGGACAGCCCCTGGGTTTGGTAGAGGCTGCTGACTGGCTGGTCGATATACTTAAAAATTTCCAGTTTGCCCATCGTCTGGATGCAGGTAGTGTAGCCTCCAAATCATATACATCATTGAAGAATGCCATCCTCGGTTTAGGTAAAGATTGGAAGAAATATTTAAGTCGCAAAGGGAGCCTTGCTGATCTAAATCGAGAATTGAGAGAGCGTTTGCGCGGTGTTGAAGTGGCATCATCGACTCAAGGGTTTGGAATCGATGTCATTTCACTATTGGACACATTGAATCTGAAGTCCGGTCATCTATTTGTCATGGGACTTACTGAGGGTCAGTTCCCCCTGACCATGAATACAAATCCGTATTTAAAGGCTGCTTCTCTAAATCCCTGGTTTCTGAATCTATATTTATTCAAGCAGTGGCTCAGTTTCCCCAGTGGTCAACTTCATCTCTCTGCACCGACAAGGAATGCTGATGGAGCCGTGCTTCAGGAAAGCACTTTCTGCCAATATTTAGAGAAATCGGAATATCCAATTCTCACTTCCCTGACACAAGACCAGCAATACATTCAACTCTCAGGGAAGCGCTTCGCCACACCCAGTTCTCAGCGTCGAATTCGACACAATCAGTTGCAGAAAACCACACATCAAGGGGCATGGCAGGGCAAGCTGTATGATCACGATATCAGTGAATTTGATCATATTTCAGCTTCAGCGTTTGATGAGCTGATTAAATGTCCTCAACGTTACTGGTACAGTCGTAAACTTCGGTTGGAGGCTGCCGAAACCAATATTGCGGAACGTGAGGAAATTGAAGTGGGCAATCTGGTCCACAAGGTTCTGGAGCGGTTTGGACGAGATGGTGGTTTTTTATTGGCCAATGATAATTTTCCCGCAGCCCTCCAAAGATTGGAGGAGATCGCCACCGCGCTGCTGAAGGAAAAGGAAATTGATCTGGATGCTGACCTGCTCCATAATAAATGGGGTGAGTTATATTTTAGAAACTTTCAGGACGTAGAACAAAACCTCATAGCCGCCATGCTGAAAATGGAGCTTAGCGTGTTACCGGCATTCCGTGATGTTGGACTCCATGAGCAAGCATTTGGAGATGCTGAAGATGAGCAATCCTGGCCTGCATATAAGATTGAGGGCAGCTCCATAAAACTATCCCTACTGGGAAAGATTGATCGTGTCCTGGTATCAGGAAAGCAGGTCTGGGCAACTGACTACAAAACCGGAAAAGTTGATATTAAAGAAAGCAAGGAACTGTGGACCAGTCAGATGCTGTTTTATTATCTGGTTCTTAAATCACAATATCCAGGAAGTGATGTCGTTTTGACCTATGAGCAGATCAAGGGCTACAGAGACAACGCCATTGGATTAAAGGGGTATATCGGAGACGTGGACTCTGATCATCCCGTGATGGATACACTACCCGCTCGTTCGAAGGCAACCTTGGCTATTAGTGATGAGGAAGACTGGACGGTTGAACGAATAAAGGCTGAGACGCTTAGCTATGCACAGGCCTTGGCGGACAACCATTTCCCTTTGACAACGCGAGATGAGAAGCATGCCTGTGCCTATTGTCCTTTTGATAGAATTTGCAGGAAGACTGCTTTACCGAGATAATTTTTTTAAATGCTGTCTAAGCTGGGATTCGAATCCCAGCTTGGATATGCAACGAATCCCAGTCCGGAAATGCAACGAATTCCAGCCTGGATATGCACAAATGTCTACCCCTCAAGTTTTGAGATAGCTTCCCCCTGAGTTTCCCAATTCTCAAGAAGGGATTCTAATTCACCATTTAGCTTTTCAATTGCCTTTGAAAGCTCTGCAAGTTTAGCAGGATCGGTGGCATTTTGCGGATTATGAAGTTCTGCTTCCAGGGCCGACTTGTTTAACTCAGCTTTATCAATATCCCGTTCAGTTTTAGTAAATGTTTTGCGCAGAGTTTTAAGTTGTTGGTGTCGCAGTTTATTGTTGCTGGGATTGCGAACTTCTATTGGTTCATCAATGTTGGTTAGTGACTTTTGATAGTGGGTTAATTGGTAGGTGTCGGCAAAGACTTTTACAGTCCCATCCCCAGCCAGATAGATAATCTCATCACAAACTCGATCCATTAAATAGCGATCATGTGTAATCAATAGCAGGGCGCCGTTAAACTCCAGTAGACTCTCTTCAAGCACTTCCAGAGTAGGAATATCCAGATCGTTGGTCGGCTCATCCAGTATGAGAATCTCAGCCGTTTCCAACATGATCTTGGCCAGCAATACGCGGGCTCTTTCTCCACCTGATAGTTGGGAGATGGGGAGCTCCAACTGCTCCTTCTGGAATAGAAACTTCTGAGCCCAGGCGCTGACGTGGAGGGGAGTTCCGTGGAATATCACAGTATCGCTATCAGGAGCCAGAGCATGTTTGAGTGATAATTTCTCATTGGGAAGATGACGCGACTGATCAAGGGTTACCAGATTCACGCCCTGGGTTATTTCAACCTCACCAGTATCGGTTTCCAACTGTCCGCGAAGGACATCTATAAGACTACTCTTACCACTACCGTTGACACCCATAATGCCGATTTTCATCCGGGGAGAAAGAAAGATGTCCAGATCTTTAAACAGTATTTGACCCCCTCTGGTTTTGCTAATTCCTTTGGCGTGGAGAAGTTTTTTTGATCGACGGCTGCCGGATTCAAATTTTAGCCCAGCCTCAGTCTGCAGGTTATTCCGTTGTTTTATTTCAGAAAGATCATCTATCATATCATGGGCTTTGTCGACACGGTACTGGGCTTTGGTGGTACGTGCTTTGGGTCCATGACGTAGCCAGTCGATTTCCCGCCTTACTTTATTTGTCAATGACTCTTCTTCCACACGTTGATCGTTTAGAACCTTTTCCTGGTCCTGGAGAAATTGAGAATAATTGCCTCTGACTTTCAGGTAGCCCTGTTTATAGCGTCGATCAAGATCCATGATGCGATTGCAGGTATTCTCCAGAATAAAGCGGTCGTGGCTGATTAAGATGAATGCAAATTTTGCTTGTTGGAGAAACGATTCCAGCCAGAGAATACCCTGTAGATCAAGATGGTTTGTCGGTTCATCCAGGAGCACCAAATCATTGTCCTGGGCAAGAATGCAGGCCAGCGCTACACGTTTCTTCCAGCCTCCAGATAAGGTACCAGAAATCCTATCAAGATCTGAAAACTGCATCTGCTCCTGGATATCATTGAGCTGTTTTTGTCTCTCCCAATCCTCAAGGTGATCTGGAAAATGTTGGGAGATGATTGCTCTGATGGATAGGTGCTCATCAAAGACATCAGTTTGGGGGAGATACGAAATACGAATACCTGAGCTGAAAGATATGTCACCATCATCAACCTGTTCAACACTGGCCAGGATTTTCAGGAGGGTTGATTTGCCAGCACCATTGGGACCGATAAGACCAATGCGTTCACCTGAGTGGATGTTGACAGACAGGTTCTTAAACAGGAGGGTGTTGCTGTAAGATTTATGGATGCTCTGGGTAGAAATGAGAGTTGAAGGGGACACAAGAGCTACTTTCTAATACAATTTCAACAGGATTGATAAATTACACCACATGAATCAATATAACAGTGACGACAGGTTATGCTATTTGTGCAAAGAAATAATTGTTACGCTAAGACTTCTAATAAAATATGGCAGAATGCTGAGTTATCATTAATATGTTAGTGAAATAATTGAACATGATTAAAATATTATTGCGATAGAAAAATATTTCAATTAGTGAGGGAGATCATACCGGCGCGAAACGTTATAATTGTGACGCTTTTAGTGCTTGTATGCTGTACCCTCACCCCATATTATGTTCAAAACGAAGAAAATGAAATGAATTAGCACCTAAGGTGCTGATATTGTTTTATTTATTGCATGCAACAAAATAACGGAGGAAGTATGTGGCGTAAATTGTTACTAACTGGATTGATTCTTTCCGTGGCTTTTACATCGGCATTTGCTGTTGATGTACGGGCTGTTGGAGAAGATCATACCGCAGCTGTAATTGAGAAAAATAGATTGGACATGTCTGATGCTAACAATTTGTTAGCAAGGGATGCATCAAGTCGTAATGATTTTGGTGTGCTCGATCTTAGATATGATTATATCTATGCAGTTACAGATTTTACAATTCCATCTGGAGTTCCTGATATTACCGAGACTGTCACTGTCACTGACGTGGCAACTGTTGGTACCGTCACGATAGATTATGATTGGGACACTGATAGTTATCCAGGAGAAGGAGCATTCAAGCTTACTTCACCTGCAGGTACTCAACTCACTATCGGAGCTGGTCAAACAGATGGACATTACACTGTAGCATTATCTGGCTTCACTGGTGAAGATCTCGCTGGTGATTGGGTCTTTTTAATTTCTGACTCTTACAGTGACGGTGGACATGCCCTTACAAATGCCACAATGAACGTGGATGTTGCAGCAATCACACCTGAAATTAGTCTCTCTCCGGTTTCAATAGATTTTGGGGGCGTACCATTAGGAATGGTTCTTGAAGAAACCGTTACTATTTCAAACGTCGGCGGCGGAGCACTGACTGTTTCCAGTATTAGTGCTGATGATGCAAATTTTTATAGTGTAGATGCATCAGCAAGTGTTCCTGCATTTGGATCAGTTGATATCACGGTCGGTTTCGACCCAAGTGCTGTTGGCGATTACACAGCTAGCCTGATTTTTGCCTCTGACGATGCTGGTTCCCCTGATACAATTGCACTGTCCGGATCAGCTCTGCCTTCAATAGGTGGTCCCGATGCTGCTGGATATACCTGGGTAAATAGTTTTGATGTTGCCGGTCCTACTTATGCCTGGATCGATACAGTTGGTTCCACTGATGCGATCATTGCCAATGGTGATGACTATCGTGGTACAATTGATATCCCTTTTACTTTTAGGTTTTATGGAAACCTTTATACACAATTGACAGCCACTACAAATGGTTGGATCGGTATGGGTCCAAGTTCAGGTTATACCAGTTCATTCTGGACAAACGAACCCATCCTGGACACTTCCACACCAAATAATATCATTGCCCCATTATGGGATGATTTCAAAGCTGGTGATGCACCAGGTAGTTCAAGTTCAGCCCATGGAACGATTAAATACAAAACATTAGGAACTGAGCCCAATCGCCAGTTTGTTGTGATCTTTGACGAAATCGTTCGTGGAACCTACGATACTGATTATTTCAGTTTTGAAGTTATTCTGGACGAAGCCACAAGTGATATCACGGTCCAGTACCTTGATGTGCTAGGCAATACCTCAGCCGACAATGGCATTGGTGCAACCGTTGGAATCGAAAACATCGATGGTAGCGACGGTTTGGAATACTTATACAATGGCTCACCACAACTAGTCTACGACGAAATGGCTATTCAATTCGTAGCACCTCCTCCTCCATCATTACCGAATATGGTGCTTGATGTTACGGCTCTGAATTTTGGTTCAGTTCCTGTTGGTGGATCAGCTAGTGCTGATGTCATGATTACAAATAATGGTAGCGGTGACCTGGTTGTATCAGGTGCCACAGTTGCAGCTCCTTTCTCAACTACCTACTCAGGTACAATTGCTGAGAATACCTCTGCTACTGCAACCATCTTTTTTGATCCAACTGCTACTGGTCCATTTGCTGAGACACTAACCTTTACGGTTACCGGTGACTACACTGCTGATGATGATGCAGTTGCGCTCAGCGGAAGTGCCTATCCAGCAGACTTTGTTCTGGAAGATTTTGAAGGAGGAGCATTCCCACCTTATGGTTGGACGATCATCGATGTTGATGGTGGATCTGCCATCAATCCTGATCTTTCCTATATAGATCCTTATTCTGGTGAAGTTGCTGCAGAAGGTATGGGTTGTGCAGATGATTATCTCATCACACCATCCCTCACGATCCCAGCTGGCTATGCTGATTTCTCCTTCTGGCATGGACAAGAATCAGTCAATTATGAGAACTCTTTCAAACTGATGGTCTCTACAACTGGAACAGATCCTGCGGATTTTGTTGAAGTTGTAGATTATCCAAACGTGACTCCACCGGAAGCTGACGCTTGGACCATGGAAACAGTTGACTTGAGTGCTTATGCTGGGCAAGACATCTATGTAGCACTTTATGTCTATTACAGTGAATCAAGTTATTACGGGTTTGGTTTTGATGATATCCTCATGCCACCCCTCACACCAAATACCAATACCCCTTTCTTCTCTGAATACATGGAAGGTTCAAGCAATAACAAGGGTATTGAAATCTACAACCTGACCGGTTCCACGCTTAATCTGGATGAGTATCAAATTGCTCAATCCAATAATGGTGGCGGCTGGCAATACTATCACGCTTTTCCTGCCGGTGCAACTTTGGACCATCAGGATTTATGGGTGATAGTTACTGATCAATCTTTCCCAGAAATGCAGGCTATAGCCGATGAAGTTTTAGGCTATCCTAGTGTTGTTCATCATAATGGTAACGACGCGAGAGCACTGATACACATCGTTGGTACAGACACCACATTTCTAGATATCATTGGTCTTCCCGATGATGACGGATATTGGAGTGTTGCAGGTGTTGCTGAGGGAACTCGTGAACATAATCTGGTCCGCAAACCTGACGTCGAAACAGGAAATACTGACTGGGCTCTATCAGCTGGAACTGATGTAGACGATTCAGAATGGATCGTATATGATCAGAATTTCTGGTATGGTTTGGGTTACCACAATGAAGATTACCCACTACCTGGCGACAACTGTGATCTGGCACTTGTTTATGGCGATGTCAATGATCCTGCCATGGAAGGTGCAATTGATTCCTATGGCGCAGCCTGGTATACCTTCTACAATGATGGTACATATGATAATGTCTTTGCATCACTCTGTGGATCAGGTTTTGATACAAAGATTGAAGTGTGGGCTGGTTGTGATTCAGCAACATATATTGCCTATAATGATGATTTCTGTGGTACTCAGTCAGAAGTTGATCTTGGTGAATTGCCTGCTGGTGATTACTGGGTCAAGGTATATGGATATAGCTCAAGTTCAGGAGAGTACACGCTGAATGTTACCGGAACCAATGGCGTACCTGACTTTGTGGTAAGCTCCATGGAATACTATGGTCAGGATACTCTGGATGTTGTGGTTACCAATATTGGTGATGGCGACTCTCCTGGATATGCTGGAACTGATTGGCACGGTCTGTACGTTGATGGTGACTATCTCGGTTATGTTGCCGAAGATGGCATTGCCCTCCTGGCAGGCGCGAGCCATACCTATACTCTCATCGGTATCAATTATGACTTCCTCGGTGTAGGAATACACGAGGTGGTATTTGAAGCTGATACAGATGATGATGTTTTAGAAATTGATGAAACAAATAATACCGATACCCTCATGATTGAGATTGGGTATCCACCTCTGGCTCCAAGACATGTTATGGCCATGGCAGGTGAAGCCCATGTATCTCTTTACTGGGAAACTGCTGTTATTCCAGTGCCAGATCTTGCAGGTCTTGGAAGAAGCATTCATGGTGTAAGCGAAACCAGAAGTAAACCAGCGGTTGTCTTCTCCCAGGAGTTGTTGGACAAACGTGACAGAGCTCGTGGATCTGCCTTCCGTGAAGCTGGAGATACTTGTGCTGAGGCAGTAGAACTCACAGTAGCCGATGGCTCTGTAGTTTCCGCTCCCTATGCACCATACTGGTATTCATACACACCTGCTGCAGATGGTTATCTGACAGCTTCTTCTGATGGTTTGACCACTGAAGATACCAAGGTGTATGCTTATGATGATTGTGATTTACCGTATATTGACTATGATGATGATGGCGGAGCAGGACTCCAGTCCATTCTCACCATTCCTGTTACTGCCGGAACCACCTATTACTTTGAGTGGTCTGATCAGTACAGTTCAGCCGCTTTCGATTGGTCACTGACTTATATCGACTATCTACCACTTGCAGATCTTGAGGTTACAGAGATGTACCTTGAGGGTGATGCTGTCTTTGCTGTGATCACCAACATTGGTGTTCTCGACGCTGCTGGTGTCTCTTGTCATTGGTGGGTTAATGGTGAGGATGTTGCGTATGAATATACCGATCTCCTTGTTCCAACAGCTGCTGATACATTAGGTCTGTATGGATTTACATGGGCCAATCTTGGCGCAGGAACTTTCACTGTTGCCATGGATGTTGATTTCTGGGGTAGCGTAGACGAGATGTCTGAAGCAAATAACCTGGATTCAATCACCGTTGTTCTTGAAGATCCAGATTACATGCCAACTTATAATCTCTATCGTGATGATGTCCTTCTTGTAGGTGATCTCGATGCAATCAACAGAGACTTCGATGGTGAATATATCGATGAAGCTGTGGTAGCAGATGTTGAGTATACCTACTATGTCACACAGATATTAGAAGACTTAAGTGAAACTATCCCATCCGAGTCTGTTTCGGCAACTCCTTGGGCTCCTGTATTCTATCCCTTCCCATTCACAGAAGACTTTGAAGCTGTGACGGACCACCTTACCCCATTCGGTTATGTCACTGAAGAAATTGGTGAACCAGATGGCGGAAACTGGGAAGTTGGAGATAGTGCATATTTTCAAACAAATGCATATAATGGCTGGCATCCAGCTGGTAGCACCGGTCAATTCGCAGGAATTGATGATGATGGTGTTGCCATTACCTCCAATGGTAATGAAATCCTGTGGACACCGTGGGTAGATTTTGCCACTGCAGTGAATCCCCAGATTCTCTTTAACTATACAGTTAGGGGTGGTCTTGGTGGTGAATTCATCGTCTTCGACGGTGAAGATGCTATGGTATATCCCCTTGAAGATGCACCAATGGAATGGTCAGGTGCACTGTTCAACCTTGGTGAATATGCTGGAGACGTCGTCCGTTTTGGTTTCCATTATGATGATAATGGTGGCTGGGCTTATGGAATGGGTGTTGACAACATCGTTGTTGAAGAAGCACCTCTACCTGGCACGATCACTGGTACAGTACTTGACGTTGATGGTAACGCCATCGATCATGCTAATGTACATGCCATGGGTCTGTTTGCCGATGAAGGCACCATGACTGACGCAGCTGGTGTTTATACACTCACTGTTCCTGCTGGCGATTATGACGTTGAAGTCATGCGCGTCAATTATCATCCAGTAATGGCTGAAATGGTAACTGTCGCTGAGGGTGCTGCAACAACTCTAGACTTTGTTCTGGAAATGTACCTGCCAGCTCCAACTAACCTCATGGCCTATCCAAGTATGGTAGATACTACCATCGGTCTCATGTGGGCGCCTCCTGTTCCAATGGGTCAGGTTGCTTATGATGATGGAACCTATGAAGGTTTTGTTACACCAGTAAGTCCTTCTACTGCAGACAACTTCTTTGCTGCTCACTTCAAGGCTGCTATTAGTCCAGGATATGCGATCAACGAGGTCTCTGTCCTGTCTACAGCAACTGGTGCTGAGTCAGCATTTGAAAGTGTTTCTGTATTAGGCTCTGATGAAATGGGTCTGCCAGACTTTAGCAATGTTCTTTGGACAGCTGCTGGAGTGGATGCAGCATTGTATCCTGACGCAGCCTGGGATTTCTATCCAGTTGGTGTTACACCGACTGAACACGATTTCTGGGTTGTTATTGAATGGCCTGTTGGCAATGAGTTTGGTCCTTATGTCGGTCATGATGATGACACTTTCATAGGCAACTCAATCTGGTCCAATGCTGCCGATACATCAGGCGCTCCTGCATGGATTATGGATCCAGGTACTTTCGCAATTCACGCTTACCTCGGTGAACCAAGTACTGGTCGTTCAGTCGTCCTCCACGGTTCAGAAACTGTTAATATTGAGAAGCTTGGTGCTCCAATTGAACTCAGTGTTAAACAGGATCTCGTATCCACAGGTAGCGTTGAAGGTCCTACCATAACAACAGTTGGTCGTGAACTTCTTAACTACAACGTTTTCAGATCCATGGACCCAATGGTTTTTGGTGATGCATACGCAAACGTTGCTGGTGAGATGTTCTTTGATGATGACTTCACTTTCGATACACAGTACTTCTATACTGTTAGTGCTGTATACGATCTTGGTGAATCAGGTTATTCAAATGTGGATGCCTTTACGTATTGGTCACCACTGTATCTGCATCACTATGAAGACTTCACGTATCCAGACGCAACTCCTCTCGAAGACATTGGCTTTGTAACCGATGATGGTGCTGGCAATGTTGCTCCAAACTGGGGTATCGAGGATGAAATGCTGCATTTTGATTGGTCACCAACGGCTACTGATTTCTATCAGACTGTTACATCACCAATGGCTAACTTTGCCGGTGCAACAGCTGCTAGATTCTCATTCTATCTGATGTTGGATGATTATAATGATGCTGATAACGGTACCTTGGATATCATGGCCTCCATCTCAAATGATGGCTTCGTGACTGAGACGGTACTCTTTGCTCACAACGATTCTATCTTTGGAAATATTGATGATTACATGATCTTCAATGTTTCTGATGTAGTAGCTGGAACAGATGGATGGCAACTGCGATTCACTGTTGAAGGTGCCACATCGTTTACCATGGATCACCTGTGGATTGATGATATCATGGTTGAATCTGATGTTTATCCAGGACCAGGAGATTTCAGTCTTCTGTCACCTGCTAACGATGATAATGTTGTGATTACATCCGCTAATGTTGCCACAGGATCCTTGCTCTTTGCTTGGGAATCTGCTGGTGATGATATGATGTATGGTGTTGAATTGACTGGCACACTTGGAAGTGTAATCATTCCTTTTGATACATCTGCAACTGAAGTTCTGATTCCTTATTCAGTTCTGAGTGCTGCCTTTGAATTTACTGGTACCACAGGTGTAACTGGAACATGGGATATTGTTGCTTATAGTGATATGTATGATGCCTGGTCATTGAATGGCCCATTCAACCTCACTATCGGTACCACAGTAGGTACAGACGATACATTTATTCCAGATGTATTCGCTCTTTATCAGAACTATCCGAACCCCTTCAACCCGGTTACTACCATAACCTATGATATTCCAGAAGCATCTGATGTGAGACTTGTTGTCTACAATCTTGTTGGACAGCCAGTAAGCGTACTTGTTAATGGTTTCCAAAACCCAAGTCGCTACACATTAGCATGGAATGGTCTATCTGACGCAGGCTTGCCAGTATCTTCAGGTATCTATGTATACCGCTTAGAAACTGATAGCTATGTCAAAACCATGAAGATGATGTATCTGAAATAAAGTACATCTCTCCGAAATACTGCAAACAGCCCCTTCACGGGGCTGTTTGTATTTTGGGGAGAGTTGTATCTGAATGATGCGCTTAAAATGACTCTTGATCCCACTTCAGCACATTTCCTTACTGCTGATCCAAATCAAATAGTCATAGATAATTAGCAAAAAGAGATTGGTTTGTTCTGGCCTGTCAATTACCTTCGCTCCGTGAAATATTTCAGCACCATACTTGTGATGATGATCCTGGTAACCAGTAGCTTTGGTATTGCTACCATAAACGACTTTAGTGGCTACTCCGATGCATCACGTATCATTATTCAGTGGAACACTTCCGCAGAGCAAGGTCTGGTTGGATTTGAAGTTCAACGCAGTACTGATGGTCATACTTTTTTCGAAATTGGATTCTTGCATGCCCAGGGTCAGGGAAGTGGCTATACCTTTATTGATGATTCCATCATTGCCAAGGTTGCAGGGCGTAACTATTTCTACCGTCTCAAAATCAAGGATATGGGAGGCAGCTCTCAATTGAGTGATGTCATTACCATTCAATCAACGCTTGATGTGGTACCACGCACCTGGGGATCTTTAAAAGCTCTCTTTAAATAAAATCAACTCACAATTGGAATGATGAATATCCGCTGTGGCGGATTTTTTGTTTTATAAGGGTAATGGACATTGAAGTTACCTGTGTGGGCGTAGCTCTTTACGCGAATCCCCATCGACATGTCCAGCTTGTGGCAATAAAAATCAGAGGCTTCGACAAGCTCAGCCGCCGGCCACAAAACCGGACATTGAGCTCGTCGAAATGTCCAATATTACATAATTAATTTCTTACAATGAAAAGAACGAATACACCATTTAGCCATTCGTCATCTTCGTGGATTCGTTGTAGAAAAAAAGTTTTCGTCCCTGGCACTTCGATAACAAAAACTGTGATTGCCTGTGGATCTTCACCTCTGGCTTCGACAAGCTCAGCCGTCGGTCCCAAAACCGGACATTGAGCTCGTCGAAATGTCCTACGCTACATAAGGGCAGATCGCATTATGGCTGGAAGTGCATAATTAATTTCTTACAACGAACTAAACGAAAGGAACGAATTAACCATTTAGCTATTCGTCATCTTCGTGGATTTGTTGTGGAAAAAAGTCTTCATCCTGGCACTTCCATAGCGGAAACTGCGCTTGCCTTTGATTATTCGCCTATGGCTTCGACAAGCTCAGCCGCCGGCCATGAAACCAGACTTTGAGCTGGTGCTTAATGACACTCCAGAATGGTACGGGCAGGTTCTGTGAGATAGCGGTAGCCATTATACAGAGTATAAAAGCCGTAGATAATAACCGAAAGTGCTGCCAGTTGTGTCATGATATGACGGAATTTGAGCTTTTTAAACAGCCCCACAAAAAAGCCTAGGCTGAAGAGGGCAGGAATGGTGCTCAGCCCAAAGATGAACATCACGAGAGCACCATAGATGGGACTGGCTGTACTGGCCGCTGTGATAGCAAAGAAATACACAAATCCACAGGGCAATAACCCGTTAAGCATTCCCAGCAGATAAAATCCCAGAAGGGATTTACTTTTTAAGAGATTTTTAAATGTTGTTTGATACCATGTAGAGCTGGCAAAGGAAGTTTCAAATAATTTCAGTACATGGAGTTTGCCCAGGAGCGAAAGACCAGCAATGACCATGGCTACTCCAGCCACAATCCACAATATACCATTGGTTGTATTATTAAAGACAACTACACCGCCCAGGAATCCAAACACAGCTCCTAGAACCGTATAGGTGGTAACCCTACCCAGAGAATAAAGTAGGTGTGAAATGGCCTGAGCCATCTTGCTACGATCTTTTTCCAGAGAAGCAGTTGAATAGGCGATGACAATACCGCCACACATTCCAATACAATGACCAAAGGATCCCATAAAGGCGATGGTAATAATGGATATAATATTGACGGTTTCCATTATTGCTCCATGAGTTGCTGGCGGAAACTCAAATTGGCCATGGTCTCGCCCCTAAGCATAGCTTGCTGCATATCAGTAAAAACGACCAGACCCTCTCGATGGGTCCTATAAGCTCCAAATCCGTGCGACATGGGGGTTTGATCCGTGCGACTATACCATGCCAGTTTTCCATCGATCCACTGGCCAGAGGGTAAATCCTTAACCCAGACTATGGCCTCATCTTTAAAGGGTCTGGCACTTAACCAGGCCGCCATACACCCATGATCATCAAAGAACCAGGTTTTCCCACTGGGGGCCACCACTTGTGAAGCAAAATATAAATCATTGATGAGCATCCCGCATTCACTGCACTGAAATATGCCAGGTGTCATTTTAACGGAATCTCTATCTGAATTTCCCTCATAGACGACAATCATCTGCTGTGATCTACCCAATAAAGAGAAGATGGCAATGATGATCAAGATGAGAATGAGAATAACGATAACAGGTTTGATGGTTTTCACGGTTTACCCCGGGTACATCTACACATTAAAAGAATCTACTCCTCAGTAGTATAATCCAGCTCCGTGGAAAGTCGATAGCGCATGACCCGCTGATGTTTGGTATCAGCTATATAGACCACTCCAGTCTCATCCACTGCCACACTGCGGGGTCCATCCAGAATATCTGCCACCTCAACCTGATAGGTTGTGTCTCTGGTGATGTATTCATACTCTGATCCAACCAGAATGGAGTCGATATAACTGGAATCAACGAGAACGCGATTCATTCCAATATTAAAAGCAAATCTCCCTGAGGGATTGAACTGTTGAATCCGATCGTGACCCGTGTCAGCTACATAAATATTCCCCAGAATATCAAGACTCACATCCGAGGCCATGTCATAGCGTTCTATTTCCATAATATCATCGGTGGCGGCGGGGTCGTTTTGATCGTACTCGAATCCGTTGCTGCCGCCAACTTTATGGACACTAAAATTTTCACCCCATTGTGTATAGAATAGGGCACCATCTTTTCCGTGAATCATTCCACGAGGATCATTCACAGTTCCATTGCCAGTTCCAGGTGATACTGCACGACTGGTAATCCTTCCATCATAGACCAAAATCTGGTCACCTTCCCCTGTCAACAAGAGAGCAACAGGAACATACTGAAGCTCCATGATGGCATTCGAATTCGCATCTGCGACAAAACACTGATCACCATAGCTACTGACACCAGTGACATGAACATTTGATGGATCAATAAAATATCGGGCAACCTGAATGGCTTCAAGACTATCACTGGCATCCCAGAAAGCCCGGGGAGCCAACCAATAATCAAGATTTTCATCAGACCATCCAATGGAATCAACGGTCCAGTCCTGCTCTTGAAGTGTGTTGATAGAGTCAAAACCAACTACCCACAGGAGGTCACCATCTGGTGATTCAAGTCTTACACTGGTGGCAATTGAATCCACGCCCACATTATTAAGGTATTGATTCCAGACCATGAGGCGATTGCTGCTATCTGCGATGAACAGGTTGAGGCGGTCATCCTGATGAATAGCTTGAGGTAAAATGCTAACTCCTGCTTCATCCACAAGGTTCGAGAGCGCTCCAAAATGGTTTCCATAATCATCGTTGACGACTTCCTCTCCAGAAGTACTGATGACATGAATAGCAGCCTGGCCATGATCAGCAATAAAAACATAGCCATCCGCTCCAACAATAATATCCCAGGGGCTGGCAAAGGTAAAGCCATTTGAAACATCCCAATCTGGACTGATACGTATATAGGATGTGTCTCCAGCTCCAAATACTGGATCAAATTCAACTGTTTCTGTGGGCAGATTAACCTTGATGCCACAGCTTGTGAACAATAAAACCAACAGAGATACGGAAAAATATTGTTTAAGCCGTAACATTAGAAGGACCATCCCAGACTGATATGCTCTGAGCGATTTAAATCAGACATATCTGCATATGAATAGCCAAAACTGAATCCAGACCATTCAATACCCAGACCGACTGTCCAGGAACGTACTTCATCACTGAAGTGATAACCGCTTCTTAAAAAAAACATGTCATGGAACCCGTATTCAATTCCAAGTGATATATTTTCCGCTTTATCCACGGGGTGATTGAGCTGAATGGAGCTGGTTAATTTCTGATTGGGTGATTGGAGCCATTCGTGGGCTACACCAAGACGAAAAATTGTTGGAGGAGCAAAGGATTCATATTCCGCTTCAGTGGTATCAGTATCAGCATACTTTCCATCTGGACCAGCAGGCGAGCCGAAATTCAGGAGGGATACTGCAAAGCGCAGATCTTTATAGCCTGTTCGATAATAGGTCCCCAGATCCATAAGCATACTACTCATGGTCAAATCAGCCAGCTGCTCTTCTACCAGCTTAGTGGTGATACCAAAGGAGAAGCGATCAGTCATCCTCAAAGCATAAGTGAATCCTAAAAGCATATCACCGTAATTGAAATATTCTCCGGTTCCATCAGGCTGATATTCAGTAGTAATTTCAGTTGGCGGGGCATATAAGGCCAGTGCACTGAAACCAATGTGATGCACGCGACCAAACTTCCAAACCCCGGCAAAAGTGCTCAATTGAAAATCTGCAATCCATTGACTCTGATCCACCATAATGTTGATGGTTTCATTCACCTGTGCTGCACCGGCAGGATTCCAGAAAAGACTGGAGGCATCATCGGCAATGGCAGTATAGGCTCCGGCCATTCCATGAGCCCTGGCACCAATCCCAATCTTGAGGAATGAAAAGGAAGAAGTTCCGGCTCGTTGACCACCCAAACTGGGGAAAAGGTTTCCTTGAGCCCCAACAAATTGGGCTGAAAGGAGTAAGGTTAATATGATCAGAATGCGGCGCATTAGAATCTCAAACTCAAGCCCAATTCAACAGTCCGGGGGATAGAATAGCGACCTGGATTATAATTCGGATCTGGACTGTTGATGAAACCATAGGAATAGATCTCACCGGGATCGTACCCTTTACCAGTAAAAGGATTAATGCTGGATGGACGCTTCACATTGAAAAGATTTTCAATCGTACAATAGGCTTTTAACTGGAGACCGCTTAGTTGAAAATATTTATTCAACTTGAGATCTACCGTGGTAAAAGGATCGGCAGTTTCAGAATAGGGTGTATCACTTTTTGACTGACCCTCATAATAGAACTTACCATCTTCTTCCCTGATGGTGATGTTCTCCATTCCTGTGTAACGTCGACCTGCCTGATACTCAATACGCGCTGAAACACCCCAATCTTTTGGAAGTCGAAGCCCAAATAGGTGGAGCTCATCCTTTTTGCCCACATTAAAGTGCAAGTTGGTGAAGATGCTGAAAGGTTGATCCCATCTCAAAAAATTCTCACCCAGGGGCTTTTCATCGAGACGACCAGCTTCTACAAGCAGGTTGTCCAGAGGTGTGGAACTCTTGCCCGTAGTAAAACTGTAACTCAAATTGGCATCAGCTGAGAAAAACTTTGCGAAACGTCGCTTAAATTTCATCTCGATGCCGCGAGATCGGGCATAATCCATATTGATATAGATGAGATAGGAGAGATGACCATAGCGGGGATTGAAAAGGGTGACCCGCTGGCTGGTTTCATAATCAAACATATCTTTGTAGAAAGCTTTGATTTCCAATACCTGGTTGGCATCGAATTTATGCTTAACCCCTATTTCATAGGCCACTGTAGTCTTGGGAGATAGGTTGGGATTACCAAAGAGCTGGTAGGTTGCCTCTGCTGATGAACGCAGTTTTGCATAGACATAATTAAATGTAGGTAGTTGTGAAAAATGGCCATAGTTAAAATACAGCACATCGGAGTCAGTAACCGGATGAGATATTCCCAACCGTGGACTTAAATGTCCTTTGGCTCTATTCCCTGCAAACTCAAAAGTCTCAGCGTAGAATTTTGCCCGAGCTGCATCGGTGATAGTCAAAACAGAGCTATCCGCTACAGCGTCTTCCAGATATTGTCCAGGGAACCAGTAATCATAGCGAAGCCCCAAATTGGCAATCATGCCGTCAAAGGTGATCCGATCCTGGATGTAAAATGATCCATAATCAGTGGTAACATTCCAGAAGTCATAATTGCGACCCAGACCGGATTCTCCCAACCAGGGCGAATCAATATCGATGACCTGCAGTTCTGATTGCTTGTGACCGAACCCTGCCTTAAAGCTGTGACGTTTGGACGGCTGGTAGTTGACATCTGCATCAATGGACACGTTATCAGAGTAGTAATCGTACCAGTCAGAAGCATCACCATGATCCCAAAACTCATCCCCATACGCAATATCAATTTCCCCTTCAACACCAAGCAAATAGTAATTGATCGGTTCAGTGTCAGTGGTTTGCTGGTACTCTGTCCAGTGTTTGTTTTGAACGGCGGAATGATTATTGGTAAAAAAGCGACCTATTGTGATTTCGTAGAAGAGTTTTGCTGAGAGAGTATGGGTATATAGCATTGAGCTAAGGATAGATTCCCTGGTAGTGGTGTTGAAATTGTTCAGAATGTTTTTGTATCTGTATGGGAAACCCCAGCCCTGATTGATATTTAATGAATAATCATATGAGACACTAAGCTTTTGCTGACTGTTAATGCGCCAGGTCAATTTGTAAAGTCCATGCCAATCATTTTTATGACGAGGTGCTAAACTCTCCATCCATGACTGTGAAGGAGCCAGATCATCGGCCCCAGGTAGATAGGAATCATTTAAATTCATATAACCATTGAGAAAAAAGCTGAAATGGCCAGGGAGTTTAATTCCCAGAGCAGTCAAGGCTCCAGTAAACACCTCCGGACCACTTAAGGTGAATTCTACTCTGTCCTTGGAGAAAGCCTCCCAGGGCAAATCCTTCAACCCAAAATGATCACTGGAATAGGAGAAAGTTCCGTGATAGTCCTCAGAACCTTCTTTTATACGAATGTTGATGATACCAGACATGGCCTGACCATATTCAGCATTAAATCCACCTGTTATCACCTCAAGTTCTTCGATGGCATCCACATTCAAGTAGAGATTGTTAGCACTCCCTGAAAGTGGATCCTTGACTGACATTCCGTCCACAATAAACATGGATTCATCAACCCGACCACCTCGGATGTGGATTTCGTTATCCTGAGAAGTAATACCGGCTTGCTCAGCCAGAACATCACCAACATTTTCCACAATATTCATTTTCAGGTCATCAGATGTAAGTCTGACGCTGGAGGAGGTTTGATCCACTTCAAAAAGGGGACGTTCACCCTCAACTACCACTTCCTGACCAAGAGCCAATGTGGTTTGTTCCAGTTCGATTTCTACATAGGCAGGCTCAGCAATGGTGACAATGGTATTGGTTTTCAGGACGACCTTATAGCCAATCATAGAAAATTCGATATCATAGGTTCCAGGAGACATACCGGTCAATCTGAAGCGACCATCCAGATCAGTAGCACTGCCATAGTAGCTTCCTTTAATGATAACATTCACACCCGGCAGTGATTCACCGGATATAGGATCGCTCACATACCCTTCAATAACACAGCTACCTTGTCCAAAAATGGACAATGCCAGGGATAGAAATACTAAGAGTGTAAGGAGACTTCGCACTATTCGAAGACCTCAAACAAGAGATAATCCATAATAGGAACAATGTTTTCATTGCCGTCACATAAATGCAGGGGCAGACTGAAAAAGATAGATTGACCTGATCCAGATGAAGGTCTGAAAAGTTGTGCTACTGGTGGATTGCCTGTCCAGACATCACTTGAATTGCGGGAGTCCTGGAGAATAAATAGATCCTGACTGGTCTCTCCATCGATAAGATTTGCAGGATAATATGCACTGACTCTCCGTGCGATGAGGGAGGAAGTCTTTAATGAAAGATTTGGCAGTGTCACAGTTGAATCAGTGATACTCAAGTCCACCATATTGATGTCCAGACCCGATATCATTCGTCCTGAAGGATTAACCACCCAGTTTGAGTCGATGCTGGTGAATGTATAATCTGTATCAATAAAAATACTGGAGATAAAAACATTACCACCAGCTTCCAGATAGGTACGTAAAGCTCCGTCGGCTCCTGGTAATGAGGGTGCTTCTGAATAGTGGTACCACACAACGGTACTAAAATAATTAAACATGGCCAACTGGTCTGTGGTTGCCGCAGGTAGTGCTTTTTCATCAAAGCCCAATTCGAACTCTGAGTAATTATCAACACCGAACAGGGAATCGAGAATGTCTTTGTAAAAAGTGTGAGTTGAACCATCATCAAGCTTGTAATCATCAATCAACAGGACATCACCAACAGGCTCTACTACACGCCATTCATTGGGGGAGGCGGCATCTGTTGAGTCTGGAAATTGCAGGAGATTACTGAAGGCACCAGCTGTATCGATGGCTTGTACATAAAAGGTATGTACCCCGGCCGGAATTTCAGTTAGAGTCACACTAGAGATATTCCCCTGGCGATATTTCCAACTGCTTGTACTGTCCAGTCGGAAGCGAATCTGATTTATTGTTTCCAGTCCATCAATATCACTAACAGACCATGCAAAGGTACGCGTAGGGAAGGTGACATGGGTAACATTGGGGTTGTTGCCTGACGTGGGGTTACTGCTATTGGCAAACTCAATTTCTGGATGTGAATTAGCCACAGGTATACGCAATGTAGCTGGAGACAGATCTAGCGCTCCTTGATTGTCCTCAGCTTTGACTTCAAAAAGGAATTCATCATATGAAATCTGAAGCGGGAGAAAGAAGGTGTCTGATTCGGCGGTGCTGCGAGTCCAGGTATCTTCAAAATTCCATTTATAATGATAGGCCACCACCTCACCATCAGGGTCTTCACCCCACCAGTACATAACCTGATGACTCGTGGTTGTGTCAGCAATATTTCTGGTAAATATAAAGGTGGTATCTGATGTCGTATCAGACAAGACCGTATCAATACGATCAGGGGCAAAGCTTAAAAACAGGTGTGTTTCAGGAGCAGCATTTCCCAATCCTTCAGAAGGAAGATCATCAAGGAAAGGGTTTTCCAGAGACTCACATGCAACAATAAATAGAAATGCTAGCATCAAAACGATGCCGGTCGGGATTCTCATTATTGTACTTAAGTTACTCATTCTATTTTTTAGCGCCCTATCAAATATTACCCCGTCCTTTAGGACAGGGGCTAACCACCTTAAATAAAAAGGACTTTAGTCCTGATTAAGCCTCTTTCAAAAAAATCCCCGCCTGATGTTAGCCACCAGGCGGAAACCATTTCTTTGCTATTTCAAGAAGGTCATTTTTCCTACCATCTGTTCTGTACCTGCTAGCATACGATAGAAGTACAAACCTGATGATACAGGACGACCCTTTTGATCTACTCCATTCCAGACAACCTGATAGTCACCAGCATTCATGGATTGATCCACCAGAGTGGTCACAACCTGTCCAAGTTGGTTGTAAATTACCAATTGGACTTGTTGTGCTTCAGGAATACGGAAGGTGATATTTGTTGTTGGATTGAAGGGGTTGGGATAGTTACCCAGGGCATAACCTTCAGGGACAACCAAATCATCGATGGCTGTGGGATCTAGAATCAAGTCAGATTCATAGAGTGGTACCAACTTGTAGGTAGATGAATCCGCATAGGTGCCATAGTGATGATAAACCCATCCACGAACCTCTTCATAAAGAGATCCAACTGGAGGCAGGATATAGTTGGAGAGACTGTCTGAGTCGTCATCTACAAACACACCACCACTCCCATCATCAATGACCATAATGTCAAAGTTGGTGGGATTGAGTTCTGTGATTACGGCATCCTCAACCTTGACAACCACATTGCCCCACTGTTCTGCAGTGGTAGGCCAGCGGAGATCACCTGTAGCAACCACAGGCTCATCTGGTACTTCTAAACCAATATCTAGAATGTCGATCTCAGTTGTGATCCACAATTCTGTCATATTTGAAGCATGGGTTCCTTCATGAGTATCAAACTCAAGGATTCTACCTGACAATTCAATAAAGTCACCCTCAAAGAGTACTGGATATGCAGTTGAATCTGGATTGTAACTCAAAATAGAAGACCAGGGTCCACCATTCACATCCTGAAGGATAAACTTAATACCGTTTCCAGCATAAGAGAGCCCAGTAGGCATGGTTACAATTCCTTGAACCTTCACAATGGTCGTATCCGTCCACTCCTCATGGTAATAGCTGGTATCAGCGAACCACACGGAACTATCTAGACTTGAATATTTTGGCATAAGATCAGAATATCTAACCTGCTGAATAGCCTGAATTCGTGTCAGACCATCATCGGTCTGAATATCGATAGCCAGACGGGGTTGGATTTTAAAAGCATTCCAGGAATAGTCCAATACGCCAACTACAGAGGATAGCGCTTGGTCTTGGATTGGGGTATAGAAATAATCAGCATCATCATCAATGGCTAGTGAATTGGTTCCATCACTAACACTCCATTCACCACTTCCAAGATCGGGATTATCGACGGTTACATTTTGGATTTCAACGAGAACGCCTTCATACATTTCCATGTCAGCATCTAGAGTGATGAGCATGGGCTCCATGAAGTTACCAGAGCTCAAGAACTCAAATTCTGTAATATCCAGCAACTCGGTCATATCAAAATATTCGTCCACAGTACCGGTAATCCGAATTTCATCACCTTCCATCAGAGCACGGCCTGGATCATAGACCTTAATACCTGATTGAGCGGCAAAATCATCCTGGATGAAATAGTATAGAATTTCGTCTTCAGGATTAAATGCATAAGGTTCAGCTGTTACAATTCCCTCAATGGTTACTGAAGTACCTGTTGGAATCGTACCATCTTGTATGGAGGCAATTGATGTGACAGAACCGCCATAAACGACATAGCTGGATGCTTCAGAGGTGCTTACTCCACCCAGATCATCTGTAGCACTGATGGTATAGCTAACCACTGCATTGGCTGCCTGAGCTGGTATGACACCAGTATATTCATCAGCTTCACCTAAAGTCATCACCACCGTCATCTCAATTCCACTATCAACGACATAATTCAATGAGGCAGATGCCACAGATGAATTGTCGATGATTGTAGCACTAACGCTAACGTCATCGGCCGGACCCGGGCTAGCAGGATCCTGGGATACACCTGTGATAAGTGGTGTAGGATCTCCAATTTGGGCAAGGTCTGTATAGTATCTGGGGAAGATCTGAAAGGTCTCATAGTAGCGACCTACGATTCCTGTGAAATTGAAATATCCTAACAGGGCTTCATTCATATGCAAATCTGTATCACCATCTATGCGCATGGTAATGGTCTCACCATTGGGATCAGCAACAGTCATGTTTACACTGGAGCTGGATGTTGGCCAGGTGCCACCTACTATGGTAAGACTATCAAGATGTATGAACTCAGATTCATAATCAACACCGTTGGCATGAATCTCCGGCACAGTCAAATTCTGAATGGCTGGTAACTCGTTTCCTGAACTCAATACCTCAATGTCCGTTGGGGCAACTGGAGATACTTCAATAAGGTCTGCATAGATATCGATGGGACCCGTTACGATGACTTCATCTCCAACTACTAATTCTGCATCAAATCCACCGGCATAAATAACCAAACCACCAGTATCGTCCTGGATAGCAGCCTGAGTTGACGATCCAACAGTACCCCAGGTCGTGGCCGTGATAATACCTTGAACAGTAACTTCAACACCGTCAGCCATACCCCTGGCTTCAGCAATGCTGATTGGTGTAACCGCACCTAATTCTGTAATCCAAGTGCTAATTAAAGTGAGCTCACCAGCAGACAAAGCTGCAGAGGGTGGCATCTGTCCACCGTGAACGCCAGTATTGTTGAGTTTGTTATACAGCACAGATGCTGCAGGGTCACCGCTAACTACTCGTAAAGCAGGTGCGTAACTAGCAGAAGCTACAGCATCCACCAAATTGTCAAAGCTAACACCAGCAGCCAGGCTCAAACCACCATTTGTACCATGACAACCGGCACAATTTGCAGTCCAAATGGGTTGAATTTCTGTCTCGTAATCCACCGCCAGAGCGCTGCCCACAGAGATACAGAGAATTGATAAAAGTAACATTCGTTTCATGGATTTCTCCTTTTTGATTCAAGCTACCACTCAGGATAGCCCATTATTTCTCATTATTTAATAACCAATAGCTTCCCGGTTTGGACATGGCTATTGCTTAAGTTTTCTACTGTATAAACATACATTCCTGTGGAAACAGGTTCATCAAATTTGCTGATCAGATCCCAGGGGTGTTCGCCACCTGAAAGCACTGTATTCCCAGAAGGCACTCTGCGAACATCTCCACCATTGTACTGTGCGCCCTCATGGTCAATTTCTTCCACAAGATCTCCACTGAGTGTGTAAATACGGATCTTTGAGCTGGCAGGAAGATTCCTGAACCAGACCAAACGTTCCCGCTGTCCATCACCATCCCAGGTGGCTCGCACGCGGTAGGGATTGGGATAAACTGATACTGGATAATTTGAGACATCTGAAGTTGGTGGAGTACCCGGTATAACACTTATCCGGTTTTCATTCTTGGAACTCTCTAAACTGGCCAGACCGGTATCTTCATCCCCACTGTCGAAAGCTGTGATGGCGTAGACCGTATTGTTCGGCCAACCATTCTGGACGCCCTGATTCACCCACTTGTAGTGATAGAAGTGTCCCTTGATTTCGATGGAATCTTCCAGACCCATATCGTTGTATATCTGTACCAGGTCAAGTCCAGAATCATATCCAAATTCATCACCGATAAGATCAAACTCTGCCAGCAAGGAGTACTGGGCAGTATTCCCACTGGTTTTAGTACTGCCATAAATCCTATAACCAGCAAAATCAAGTTTCCTGGAAACTGGATCTAAAGCTAATTCCGGAGCACTATCCCAGTATAAAGTGACTTGTTGATCTTCGGCTACCACAGCCAGGGCAGGTGAGGGAGGAGGTTCAGGAACGATGTAGCGATCCAGCACACCATTTTCATTCAAATCCTCGCCAGCATCCAGAACTGAATTACCGTTAACATCCTCACCATTAAAAGCCTTCTGAGCCCAATCTGCATTTTTGATGAGATCCTGGCGGCGATCAAAATTATTGCTGGAGCCTTGATGAGACCACGGAGCACCTATAACTGCAAAGACCACATTGATTGATTCACCCACAGGCAGAACAAAGCCATCGTCTTCAGGTAAAGTACCAAAAGGGCCGGCTGAGACCAGCATCATCCAGGAATTAGGTAGATCCAGCCAGGGTTGATCCTCGTGACTCTGAACAAAATCCTGGTCATAAAAAGGGGAGCTGGAAAGCTTGCCATAGCGTTCCTCATCAGATATAGGCATGTTAAATTCTGGGATATCCATATTCTCTGGACTATTCCAGCGCCAGGGATTGTAATAAGTGTACCAGTCTCCCTCTGCATCAGCATGGGAGGTTGATCTTTTGTTGGGACCATGAAGGGCCATAATGCCGAAATACGCACGCGACCATCCATCATCACCATCATAGTCATACTGGTAGCCAATATTACGGGGATAACCATTGGTATTGTAGGACCGTTCAAAACTGTTGATGTTGTCGTACCAGCTAAACCCACTGCCAGGTTCCCAGCGACTTTTGTAATTCATGTTGTTGACAGAGGCATCTGCCCAGATACCGGCATAGACATCTTTAATATCCCAACCTGTCCCCGAAGAATCGACAAGATCACTTCGGTTGGTAATGGTATAGTCTAGAATCACAAATGATTCCATGAATGAATGGCTCCAGGCATAGGACTCTAAATGGACCTCAATACCCAGAGGTACATGATTGATGATTTCAGAGTCAGTGTCCTTGAAATCTGCCAACAAATCTTGATGGCTGACTGCTTCAAGCGAAAAATAGCTGGCCAGGGGGGAGGTGCCTGCAGAGGAAATACTGGAGCGAGTTTGAATAGTGTCACCATCTGCAGCTGAAGTGGTAAATTCGAAACCCTCTTCACCATAATCAAAGGCGCCATCAACAATAGCTGTAGACACACGGGGGAGTCCTGGTACACCATTAATGATGGGGATACCACCAATCCATAAACCACCGTAACTCATGAGCTCAACCATCTCTCGCTCAGTACCATATTGCTTGTAACGACAGGAGGCTTGATTCGGATTGTTCCAGCCTTCACCGATGATTCCAAAATTGGTTACAGTGAGACCCATTTCCCCAACAATGGTGGTATTGTCATAATCATCAATTGCAGCTTTGTTTAACTGAGCAAAAACTGGATGTAGAGATCCAGATAGGATGAATATGAAGGCTGCAAATACGGTAATGCGCATTTAGCCAAGATAATTATCTGTACGGCTAGTGGAAGGAAAATTCAGCCCAAAAGGGGGCTAATCGGGCACAATTTCATCACCTCAAGGATAATGAAGAAAATGAGCTGTATAAAGGTCAAACGCGGTGGGCAGTCACCTATTTTAAGTGCAGGTTTACCATCTCATTCTGTATTTTCCAGAAACGCCTGTACGGGAAGTGAGGTTTTTGTTCCACACTCTCAGTTTCCAGCATGGCGATGAGGGCATCTGTGGTGTCACGCTCCAGGCTATAAGCCTCTGCAGTAAGGGCGGCCTGCTTGCCTGCTTCCACTTCCTCAGCTTCCTGTATCCATCGATTTTCCAACACATCAAATTCCCGCCGTACCAGTGTATTGCGATGCTCGAAATCCAGCAAAATCTGACGGTGGAGTTCCTCATGATGCCACCAAAATATATCATCGTCAAATTTTTCCAGATCCTCCCCAGCAAAGGATGTTGGGAGGGGATCATGACCAAACCAAACTGGCTTGAAAACTGATGTACAGGGGCTGGATGTGGCTGTGGCCCAATAGGTCTCTTTATCCTGAGTCATATGGGCTACAAAAGAAGCTGTGGATTGGGAGGCCTGTCTGGCAGGACTGGCGCCGGCGTGTGCGCAGACATGATTCATGAGAAAATGATTGTCGGGACGGTAAGATCCTTGGCCGTGATCGCGGAGATGAGCAAAGGCATCTGTGAGAGAATAATTTTTGGTTCTCAACATCTCCTGTGATCGGGACTGTCGGACTGCACAGGCAGAAAATTTGGTATAAAAGGTATCGGAGTAACAGTTGGCAAAATGGAAATCAGCCTTTTTCTTGATCCAGCCCTTTTCCAGAGCCGTGTAGATCAAATCTTCATGCATGAGGTCAAAATCGTTCCCAATGGTGAGACCATTGCTGATGGCATGGTAGTCTTCCACCTTCTTGGCTACCCACAAATGCCCGGCTGTTTCCAATACCCAGGCTTCATTTGGATCGGCAATAAGAAAGCTGTTGTGATAATAAAAGGATTTATTCTGGTACCCACCGTTGCCACCCTGTCCATATTTTTCCAATAATTCGGTGATGGTTTCTAGAGCACCCCTGGCGGAGCTGCGACGCTCCAGAGCCAGACGCAAGAGATCCATTCCAGTGAGGCCACCCTCTTTCTGGACTGGCATCCTGGTGAATACCGCTTCATTTCCAATGACAACGCCTCGATCATTTGCGCCTATCTCGGCACCCCACATCCAGAAGGGACGACTGATGAGGACGGCATGAGTTTCCTCTACCTGAGAAATGCTCATGTGTGTGCATGCCACCACATCACTAGGGTCATGGCGACATTCTGGATGATACTCCAGAAGTTGAACTTCCGCAGCTTCTCGATCACTGTTTTTCCCAAAGATCATGCTTCCATCTCTGGTCACGGAGGGGAGGGCTACAAAAGTATCACACATATCACTTATCTCCTGAAGGGGTTAAGACTGCTTCTGCCATCACATCATCAAAGACATGCTTTTGCTTTCAATCTGCGCTCATCTGTGTAAATCCGTGGCTCAAACTCATCCTCATCGTTTGATTTTGCCAGGCAGGACAAATTCATATCTTTGTCCAAGGAGTTTGCTTTTGATAAAGCGATCAATTCTTCTCAAGCCAAGGAAAAGTCTCCATATGAGCTTATCCTCCTTGTAGTAGGCTTCAATCGCAGGTTTATCCAGAGCATCCATTTTGCCAGACGTGCTGGTGTTGATTGTCTCGATCCAGCTATCTACTAATTCAGGACATTGCTCCTTATATAGATTAGCAATCAAATCCGTATAAACCAGTCTTCGATCATAATAGCGCGTCATGACATCTTCCAGAAACAGCCAGCGAATGAGCCAGCGCAAGAAAGAAGGCGCACTTTGTAACAGGAGCTCAGGATCAAGTGTCTCCGTTCCATTTTCCAACATGAGGGGTGTACTTGTGTCGACGTAAGCCATTTCCCCTGATTCAAGCAAGACCCAATTGGACAATTGACCATCAATAGCCAATCGAATTTCAGGATCATTTTCTGAGTTATAAGTCCAGACCTTTTCAATTTCCTCAACAATCCTTTGAATCATGATCTTGGGAATGTCAGCATCCGGGGTATGAATTAATTTGTGGCAAAATCGGGAGGGAGGAAGTTGCTTTTGGAGAATATAGAGCACTGCAATATCGCCATGCCCGCTTACAATTTGGGTAGCGTCTTCAGGCACAAATAATCCAGCTCTTCTCAGCCGTTCACAGTATTCTTTATATGCCGCGGCATATTTTTCAGCAGCTGAGATGCTGGCAAAAAGGGGCATGCGTTTGGCTGCAATTTCAAAATCATTGTTGATCTGGAGGACGCAGGATATTTCACCATAGCCCAAGATTTCACATGGGATTATTGAAGATATAGGGTCTCTGGGATTGAGATCATTCTCAAATTGCTGAAGTGTAGCTTGGTCTAGCATTCAGGCCTCATTCCCGGAAAAGCGCCTGAGAATTCCACTACTCTTCTCTTTCGCCATGAGTGCAGTGCGCAGCTTTCGGGCAGCATTCATGGCGCTGTCAAGTTTCTCCATAACCAAATCAATCTCTTCATCAGTAATAGTGAGTGGGGGTAGGAATTGAGTCACAGAGGTATCGTTGTTGGCATAGATCATTAAGAGGTCCTGGTCATAGGCCGCTTTTGTCAAGGCAGGACCGCCATATTTATCTCGCAACTCCAGACCAATCATGAGGCCAGTTTGGCGAATACCGATAAAGAATTTAGGATATTTCTTCTGAATCCTGTCCAGCCCTGCTCGGACTTTTCGCCCTGCTTTTTGAACCCGATCCAGAAAAATGGGCTCACTCGATATCTGAAGCACCTTTTTAGCTACCCGACACCCCAATTCTGAACCACCATAGGTTGAGATGTGGATAAAGGGATCCCGTTTAAAGATAGCATCAAGAGGCTCTCTTATAACCGTAGCAGCGATAGGATAAATGCCACCGGAAAGGCCTTTGCCCAGGATCACCATATCGGGTGTAATCCCGGCATGTTCAAAAGCCCACAATTTGCCCGTACGTCCCAAACCAGACTGAACTTCATCCATGATGAGCAAAGTTCCATTATTATCACATAACTCTCGAACTTTTTGGAGATAACCCTCAACAGGCATGACCATCCCCAGCGTGGAGGGAACTGTTTCAAGAATAACTGCAGCCACTTCTGGGTCAAGGGCTTGAGCCAGTGCAGCTGCATTATTAAAGGGGACTTGAATCATATTTGAGGTGTTGATACCAAAGGGTTCACGATACTGTGCATCACCGACTGTGAGCGCTAGACCAGTATGTCCATGGAAGCCACCAGCAGCCGATATTATTTTGGACCGGCCAGGCTGTCCACAAGCCAGTTTTAAAGCCAGATCAACTGCTTCACCACCACCCACACCAAAAATACAAATGTTTAAATCGTCAGGCATGGTAGCGGTGATTTGTTGAGCGAGAGCAGTACGCTCCTGGCTCATAAAATGGTGGTTGCCAATATCCAATTCATCCAGGGCAGACTTTAGAGTATCAATTATTTCCTGGTTGCGATGTCCCAGATTGAATACACCACCATTGGAATGACAATTGAAGAGACGTTTACTCCCATCCATATCATGAATCCAGGCGCCATCCCTGTTACCCATGACAAAGTCCATTCCATATTTTTTAAAGAAGGCAGCCTTGCCAGCAGAGACATGGGTTTCAAAACTTTTTATGACGCTTTGTTTATCCATAGATCAGTCCCTTGTGCACTTAGATCTTTTATACTTCGACAGGCTCAGCAAGACAGAATATAATTATTAATTGTCTCCCTGAGGCTCTCGAAGGGTGGATATCAAATTTCATCAGCGCGCACTCCTTCGTTCTATTAGATGCAAAAACCTGTTTAGTAATTCCAGAAGAGAGAGATGAAGTGGCGCGCATCCAGAGTATGGTTCATTTGATAAATGGAATATCCCAGGGTGAAATTTGACCAATCTGCAGTAAAACCAGCCGAGGGATATATACGCGGGTCTGGATCAGCAGCTTCTATCTGAAATCCACCCATGAGCTCGAATTTATCTAAAAGTAAATAGGAGAGACCAACTGCATTTGGAAATGATCCATTGTTGACCTCGGCAAACACAGTGAGCTGATTAAAGTTGGCATCGGCTTCTACCCACATTTCAGATGGGAGCGTAGTGCTCTCTTCATCCAGTTCACCACTCACTCCAAAGTGTCTTATACCTCCGCTGAGAACCAGGTAATCCCTCACTTGATAGGCAGCAGCCAGATTGAGTGAAAGACTGGTGGCACTGGCATTCAAAGAACGCTCATAGACCAGTTCACCTCCAAAACCCAGAATGACCGGTCCCAACTCTCGAGCATAGGCAGCCCCTGTGTTGAATAGATTGTATTGAAAGGTGCTCAGTGGTTCTTCAGTGGGGATATCATTCCGATATTCCAGTTCGCCGCTATTCAGAGCCTGGAAACTCAAATGTGTATTGTTTAGTGAAATACCCATATACGCTCCCTGGATATCAGCAACCCAATTCCAGACACTCAGGGTAACTGTGGATTCTGGGTGGGTGAGAATACGGGTTGGTTTGACCGTTGGATTGAGGGTCAAACCAAGAGATGCATCACGGGCATCAGTGGGAGTTGATAGAATATCAAAACCTGTCTGGCTCAAGCCCATCACGATGAATGTCAAAATCAGAAAAAGTCTTTTCATCATTAGAAATTTACTCCCCATCCAATATAATTACGGTATCCTTCACCTGGAGTTCCGAATTTAAACCCATAATCGATGTGCATGGGGGGACCCTGTTTCCAGGATAACTCATATCTGGCACTGAGACCGGGATAAATACTCTCATCTTCATAACTCATACCAACATTTACCTGGAGTGCCTGTATTCCATGCCACATCATGGCAACACGGTATATGTTTTCATCGATAAAATAATAATCATGCTCCAGTGCAAGAGAAACGGTTCCTATATCCTGCAGCCAGCCCCAGGAAAGACTCATGGGAAACTCATCTTGATAGCTACTGCCTCGCTCAAAAATGTCCTGAGTTTTCCATTTATAACTGCTGTTCCAGTCTTTGATGGCCAGGGCGAATGAGCTTCCCGCCATAGGTTTGAAGACAAATCCTAGACCGGCTCCAAAACCACTCCCTTTTAAATCCAGATCAACGTCACCTGAGCTGAATTGTTTGGTTAGGAGCTTGAGGGAGAGTCCAAATGCTAGTTTGTCAGAAAAGCGGTTTGAGAATGAAACCAGATAGGTCATCTCAGTATCGCTGATATCCCCGGCTGCATAGCCACGGGAGTCTCGAGCCTCAATATTTTTTGTTCCGGCGGCTATCAATCCGATGGATAAACTGGCTGTGGGAGGTAAAGGGACTCCAGCATTCACTGTATAAATGAATCGATCCAGGGAAAGCTGGACCAGACCAGCATCAAAACTCCTCTGACCAAAGAACGCCTTGGAGGCTGGGTTTTGAGAATAGCTGTTGGTACTGGTCTGATGAAAGAGGGTTATACCTCCAGTCCCAGAGGAAAGTGGGTCAGATGTAAACCGATTCGAGGTCCCAGTATATCCACCCAGACCTGATGCGTATATACTGGGACTTAAAGCAAATAATATTAATACTGGCAGTAATAGATTCGCACTCAACGACCGTAGAATGCTGATTTGTCTGACCCTATAGCCAGGTTTTGAGATAGTGTCTTCGCGAGCGAATGATAATGAGCGCGGCGATCTCGAATTCGAGATGGCTTCGTTACTTCGCCACTCGCAATGACTGGTGAATGTGTGTATCATGAAATTATTCAATTTATCACCATCACTTTCGTCCAGTGAATATCAGAATCTATCTCGATTCGAATGAAATAGGTCCCATTGGAAACGAGGTAGCCAGCTTCATTCCGCCCATTCCAGGTGCGTTCCTGAGGACCCGATAGTGTGGATGGGACATTGTCCAGGACCTCCCGGACACGATGCATGGCAAAATCAAAAACATTGATAGAAACATCTTCCCCGGCGTCAGCGCTATAACGAATTATCAGGTTGCCCTGACCATTCAAAACCTTGTCATATCGTGGTGTGAATGGATTGGGATAAGCATAAAAATCATCAGAGGATTCTGCCGATCGAGCCTTGTGGATATTCCAGGACAATCCTTCATTGAAACTTACCGCCAGACCATCACCCGTACCCACCCAGACCGCGCCATCCTGATTCACCAAAACGGAATATACCGCATCGGAGTATATAATTTCGGAGAAATCATCGTGATGAAAATTGGGCAATACCACAAAGTGGAGACCGTCTCTGGATTTCCACAACCCCTGGTCGGTGGCCGCATAAATATTTGAAGCATCAGAACCAATATTCCAGACTCGAAAATTCAGGAGGGGAGCACGCCAATAATTGGTCTCATCGTCATAAAAACTCAAGCCAGTTGCATCACCAGCACCTGTTGTAATGGTTGATGCCCAAATCCGATCTGAGCCATCTGGAAGGGTTTGTCGATTAAGGGCGATCACCCAGTTTCCTGAGATGTTTGAATTCTTAAATGTGAAGTGATCCCAGCTAAATCCGCCATCTAAAGAGCGATTAATACCACCAGAAGTTCCTACCCAGACTGTATCGTTCCAGGCCTTTACAGCAAAGGCTATATGATTTAAATGAGTGAGGGGATCCAGAGCATAATATTCCTGGTCTGCCAGAATATCACTCTCCATATCCTGAACAACATTGGAGTCCAGCCTGGCTTGATCAGTCCAGGGCAGCATGACACGTTGCCAGGAATCACCCAGGTCATAGGAAACTCTTAACCCACCACCAAATGAGGTAGCCCAGAGACGTGTTCCATCAAAAGCCAGATCATAGGTGATGTTTTGTACCTCGGTCACCACATCAACAGATAAAATAGAAACACCAAAGAGATCCATCTCGGAGTATTTGGCATAACTTGTATCACTGCCTTCAATAATCATCTGGAGACTATCCATGGGTTGTCCTAGATGTGTCCAGCTTGCACCGGCATCCACGGAGCGGCTGATACCGCCACCAGCTTTAAGATCGCCAAAGGCAGTAGTTGTGTCAAAACCCATAGCCACCCAGATTGTATCTCCCCAGACTGCCAGAGCAGATACTCCTCCCTGACCCAGATTTGAAAAACGAGAACTGAAACCAACAAAGGAATCTCCGTTGTCGAAGGTAGCGCTAAGACCGTGCCCTGAACCCAGCCATAGGGTATCACCCTGTCCTGCCAGATCAGAGATACTGCTTCCAATCAGTCCACTATAGACGGTATCGGCTGATTCCAGGGAAAAAGTTGAAGGTCTCAGGAGTTGGGCATGCAGAGACAAAGAGGTAATGATGCCGAGGAGGGCTATAAGAGATCTCATTTGAACACCCCGCTCAGCTCAACATCCTGGCTATGACTCGGGGATAAACTCCCAGCAGGTAAAACAACGATTGAATCAAGTACAGGAATTGCTTCGATTCCCAACCAGGATCTGGAATTGAAGGTCCAGTGATAAACCCCACTCAAATTGTTGGGAGCCAGAGCCAATAGGAGACTGTAGACACCATCATTGGCCAGACTGTCGCCACTGGTAAAATCAATACCCTCAAAAGAATAAAAGATCACACTACCACCATCATCATAAAGGGGAATTGGTTGACCACCATTGGCATAAGTGCCATCAGGTTTGAGAGACATCATGCTTACGTCTCTGATTTCATCCAATCCTGCAGGGTGGCTTACTTCAAGGGTTAGTGTGTCCAGTACCAAGCCACTTGCCAGAAGTGTCAGTGTATCCAGATGACTAGCAGCACCAATAACTGGGGGAGCAGGTCTTTCCGGTTGCAATGTCTTAAATTTAGCCAGGGAATTTGATGCATCGTCTCGTACAATAACTTCAAGTGTCCAAAGACTGTCTACATATGTAGACATGGAGTCAGGTAAGATCCAGCCTCCATCATAACGACCATCTCCAATAAGGATGTCATCACCTTGACCGAGATCATTCAGCAACAAATATGATGAACCAAAGATGCCCAGATTATATACGACCTCCTCTATTGCGAGCGGGCTGGTTACTTCAACTGAAAAGAAAAACTGCTGGGACAGATAGTCGAATTCGAAGCGGCTGATTTCCATGGAAAATGTCGTCTCACCAGAATCTCCAAGATAGGGCTCTTCATCTAGCGTTGTAGGTGATTGATCGCACTGAATCAAGCTGGCGATGAGTATCACGGTGATGATTATTTTACTTCGCATAAATAGGCGATCCATTCATTCTTTGTAAAAGTTTTCAATACTTTCCAGGGGGATAGCGCAAGGAGTTCCCTGGTTTCCTGGTCTTCAACCTGGAGGAGACCTGAGACGATCACTCTGCCACCCTTACGAACTGAGGCGAAATAATCCGGGAGTATGGGAAAGAGTCGAGCTCTAATAATATTTGCCACCATGATGTCATACGGCGGATTCAAGACTGGGGTTTCACTTATCTGTATATTAAATCCAGATTGAATCCCGTTCAATTCCAGGTTATCCCGGATATTTTCTTCAGTAAAAGGGTCATTTTCCAGTCCATCTACTTCAGTCGCCCCCTTGAGTAAGGCCGTAATGCCAAGAATACCACTCCCTGTACCTACATCCAGAACCCTTTCGCCCCCTTGAATCAGATCATCCAGAATCTCCAGACATAATTGAGTGGTTTCATGGGTACCGGTACCAAAAGCCATGGCAGGACGAATCCTGGTCTTGATGGTCTGAGGGAATTGGTCAGGGGCTTCCCATTCAGGAAGAATAATGAGTTGCTCAGTAATTTCAGTAGGTTTGAAAAATGCCTGCCAGTTTTTATTCCAGTTTTCGCGATCAACCACATCCTGAGAGATACTGGCTGCTTGATCCAGATCGATGATAAAGGTTTTCAATTCATCCAGGATAAGTTGAGTTTCATTGTCCAGGGGATAACTCACCTGAAGGACATCATCTTTCTCAACAATAGCCAGTCCGCCCAACGCCATGGCAAAGTCAATGGCGATTTCACGGTGCTGATCAGCAACACGAATATCAGCAGATACCCATTGTGAGGTGGGTTCTATCAAATCAAACCTTCTCGTTTCTGCAGCCAGCTCAAGAAGAGGGGATCATAGATATGATAACCTTCATCCCTGTTCACCAGCCAGCCTTCGCGGACCAATTTTATCACTGTATTATGCGCAGTACTGGTGGCGGACAATCCGAATTTGGCAATAAATCCAAGTTCAGTGGGACGGGAGTAGCCACTGGCCAACCCCAGCAGGAGACGTTTTTCGTTTAACCCAAAATTATCCCATAAAGCCGTAAAAAGAATATTGCGCTCTTTGAGCAGTTTGGTAATGGAGCGCTGTAGCAGTCTTGTTGTTGTGCCCTCAAGCCATATCTGTGATACGGTATATGCCAGTCTTTGTGTAAAGAGAGGTTGACCACCTGTATATTTGTAGACTGCTTCAGGTAAATCAAAGTCACTTAGACCCATTCGACGAAAGCGCTGCTTTAAATAGCGGGTACAGGCTTTTTGCTCCAGATTCTCTAGCTCGTAAAATTCCTGGTTCTTAAAGAATACTTTGTTGTCATCACCAAAGACTTCCCTGAGGATATCCGTGCGGTGACTGACAAAAATATGGGTTATTCCCCGTCTTCCATTCAGACTGAGTCTCAGCTCTTCAACAATGTTCTCTTTGAATTTGGTGAGATGTTGAAATTCATCCCAGACCAGGATAAACTTCTTATTGCTGCCTTTAACCTTTTCATACCAGATGTCGAAGATGTTTTGGAGATTGGCAGTATTCACATCTGCTGCCAAAGACTTTAATCGTTTATCCGTTTCAACCGTTGGGAAGCTTGTTATCAGTGCTTTTAAAAGCAGCTCAAACAGTTCCTCTCTGCTGACAATAAATCGTAAATCAAGATGTATATATGGGGTGGCGTTTTTGTCCAGGATAAAATTTAACAGACTTGTTTTACCCGTGCCACGCTTGCCCATCAGAAGCAGATGGCTTTGTTTTTCAATACCGGCCAGAATGAATGCCTGATCTTCAGGTCGCTGAACATAATGATTGCCCTTTACAGGTTCACCCCAGTTAAAAGGGTTTGCGTAAATTTTACTCATAAGCAGAGTCCTCCGGGGGTAAGCCGTTTGAGGCAGATCCCGTTTTACGTTTAGCTATCATTGTTGATATAACCAGCTTAGCAGTGTATTCCCCACAGCCTCCAGACTTTCCGCACTGCATTTATCCGGAGTATCTTCGTGGGTATGCCAGTAAGCATTGTTTGGTCCTGGATATTCAAAATCGATGATGTCAATGGCCTGAATGCCCTTTTCAATAAAGGGGACATGATCATCATACATAGAGGCACCTGCGACGAGTTGAAATTGATCATAGCCTATATCATTAGCCAGAGCCCAGATTTCTTCAATCAGACGGGGTGCAGAACGGTAAGAGACAGGATCTACCTTGATGGTCAGTTCAGCATCACCCACCATGTCCAGCAGGATGACCCGCTGAGCCATCGGTTTGAATGGATGCTCCACATAATAGCGACTCCCCAGGAGATAGTGCTCCAGATCGCGTGGTTCGCCATAATCTTCACCATCAAACAGAACGATATCAATTCCTGGATTCACCGGGTTGGATCGCAGCTGTCTGGCTATTTCCAGAAGTATGGCTACGCCGCTGGCACCATCATTTGCACCGATCATGGGGCCTGTTGGGTCAGATGGATCGTATTCAGCCCTGGGACGTGTATCCCAATGGGCACACAAGATAATCCGCTGGGTTTTTTGGGGCTGAAAGCGAGCTACAATATTGGTGAGATTTAGCTGTTCTGATGAGTAGGGATCATCCATTTGAAAATTCTGTATATGCAGGGTATCAGCCAGGGGTTTTAAGATGGAGCTGTAATACTGAATTGCTGCCTGAGCGCCATCCGAATTGGGATTGCGGGGACCCAGATCACACTGAGCCTGCAGATCCTCAAAAGCACGTTCTGCATCAAAACCAGATTGTGCAGCCAGTGGTACCCCACTACACATAATGAGCAGAATAGACAGGTAAATAGAATGAAAGTTGGGTTGCATAAATTCACTAACCCTTAATCTGTATATTTACACCAAATTGAAAATCGCCTACATCCTGCCTACCATGATCACGGGTATCAGTGATGCGATAATCATAGGAGATGTTGCCTGAAACTTTATCTGTGAAACTGTACTGGATACTGGGTCTGGCTGAAAGGGTCTTGGTGTAGCGACCATCGCCAAATTCAATAGAGTTTGCATTTTCAGTTCCAGTGTATTCCTGTTCATGGGTATAAGCTATCTCAAGACGAAAATCGATATTGTTCTCAAGATATTTATCTTCCATCATGGGTAGGGGAATATTCATTCCTCCTCGATGTGAATAGGATAGACCAGCATTGACAGACTGATTAAAACTCTGATTTGAAGAGATGAAACTATCTGCATCAATGGAGTTACTAATGTTTTTGGTCATGCTATAATTGAGTGAGCCATTGATGCTCTTTTTACCCTGAATATTCAATCCAATCAGTGGGGAGAATGCGATAGAGTAGGTCTCCCTTAACAGAATGCCCTTCTCCTGATTTGAGGTTTTTTTCCCGGCATAGTTCATATCCAGACTGGCACCAGTAATAAATTTTTTAAGCCATTCAATATCCTTTAGTCCAGAGTACCTCAAGTTGAAAGAGGGCAGAGGAATACCTGAGGTACCAAATGATTTATATTCATCTTTTGGTGCCCCATAAAGGTTTCCGCTGGGAAGGAAATCCAGATTGGTATTGATAACTTCTCCCTGGCTTTTATTCGACAGAGTTGTTTTCTGACCAAATGTAAAGGTGAATTTTGTGGTCAGCGTTTTTGTGAGTTTTAGACCTGTTCGTGTGGTCAGGTTAAAATTTGCACTGGTGGCAATGGGATTGGTAGCATCAGGATGATTCAGATTGTCCAGGGCAGTATTGAATCCCATTCGATAGCCATACCCAATATTGTTCAAATCCATTTCTCTTACTACAAGAGTCAGGGAATCTGGAACACCTGTGGTATCTCCAGAACTGATAACCGCTACTGTGTCCAGGGAAGCTATTTGACGCATATTGGTGGTGTTTTGTCCCTGTGTGATACTCATTGAAATTGGATCAATCCGCTCCAGTGTCGTATAGGTCAAATCAAGAATTTTTGTAAAGGTCAGGGGCTCTTTGGTTTCTTCTGTCTTTTCTTCAGCCTGCTCTTGCTCCTCAGCAGGAGCCGCCCTACTGCGCCCCCGGCCTCTGGCGGACTGTGTGTTTTTATTGTTGGAGGATCCTTTTTTGGCATCCTCAGGCTTGTGTACAAGACCAAAAACTTCTGAAACAGTTAAAGCCATATTGGCAGATGTATTAGAACTCACGTTCAAGTCAAGACCTGGTTGATCCACATTAATTTTATCAGTAGCCGAGAAGTTGGATGAATAGGAAAACGTGGGCGAGAGGAGCTTCAGACTCTGGGGGTTCCAACTCAGACTATAGGATTCTTTGTAGCTTCCCAGGTGACCAAAATCCAATTCTCTGATTATATCCTCTTTGCGGTTCTTCAAGCTATCCAGATTGTTAGATAGAGAGGCATTGAATTTTGCGCTGACTGTACTCAACAAATTCCAATCCGCATTCATACGTCGACTCATGGTCAGCTGATGGGTTGGTTTAAGCGGTGTCGCATTGATATTTCGGAAGACACTTGAGGACTTATTCTCCACCATGGAACCATCGAAACCAATATTGGAAGGCAGATACCCAACCTCCGTTTCAGCCAGGCTTTCTCCAACAAGAGGGATGAAATCCATAAAGGCAAAGGGTGCTACTTTGAAATCTTTCCCAAGATTGACCTTATATGAGAAGCTTCCATCTATCTTTTCTGAGTTCTGTTCACTTTTCTGGGCATTGGATGCCGTGCTATTGGTGGCGCCAACCTTGAAATTCATATTGTCGATAGTGTATTTAGGAAGCCAGTGCTCTGATTTGACCTTTTTGGACAGGGAAACATTCCAACTGTAGGATTCACTCCTGTTGGTCATGGTCTCCAGTGTATCTTGAAGAGATGGATCCAGATCAACAATTCGGATATCACTACCAGTAATATATTTTGGCTGTTTCTCACTCTGTCTGTAGGAAGCCGAGATAGGAATATTCAAACCCCATGAACCGGGTAAAAATTTATGTAGGGATACACTTCCACTTACATTGGCAGCAACAGAATTATCTCCAGTTCCAAATTGCTGTTGAACATTGTGGAAATCAGCATCATCGCGCTGAATATCCATATTTATTTTGGCCACATCCGCAAATTGCATGCTCATATTAGCTCTATAGGCTGTTGCTGTATTTTTTTCCACATCACTAAGACGTAACTCATCCAGCCAGATCTCACCGGTCATTGGTTGATCCGTGAGATTCCTAAAACCTGTTTTCAACAATCTCACTCGGGATAGTGATGGTTTACCCTTGACTGCAATGGAGCTGCCATCCGCAAGTTCTCTCGTTGCATATTTATCATCAACAGAAAGTTCTGACCAGTATAGGGTATCATAAACCGTACTATCTGTGTCTTTGTCTCCTTCATCCTGGCCTTCCAACCATTCGATTCTTTTGATGACGAAAAGCGAGTCATCCAGAGAGAGCTTAAAATTTGCCAGGTCGGACATGTTTACATCAAGGTGATTTCGCTCATCCCAACCAGGATAGATAGGACGACGGATCTCATAAAAATCATCATCAGTTTCACCAAAACGAAAAAAGAATTCCAGATTAGATCCATTTTCCAATTCGTAGTCGGTAAATGTGGATTCGTAGCTCCCGTGCCGGGGATCGCCCCAGCCATGGATAAACATTTTTAAGGTCCGATAGTGGATAAAATCCTTGGCCTTTGAACCCTGAAATAATTTATCAGCTACCACCGTATAGCCTGGTTCAAGATTATCGGCGCGGATGACCAGTGATTGCTCTTTGGAGCGCAACTGAGTAATGGGATCCAGGATACCCTCTACGCCTGCAGGAGGTGAGGAATAACTCCCTGGAACATCTTCAGAGTTGTACCGACTGGGATTGTCTTCAGTATTGATTACTATGACATTCAGGGTCCCGTGGAGGGAATCGGTGATACTGGTTTCAATTTTATCGTACTGGGAGAAAACGCCACGCTCCTGCCAGTCATTTCCAACGATATCAACGGTTGCAATCTGCAAGGCAGCGCCACCTGCAGGTATTTCATCCATCCAAAGACGGGAAAATTTGATCTGAGACCAGAGTGCTAAATCTGGATTCTCACCTGCTTTAACAAAATCAACCAGGGGAATTCGTATGAGTTTCCAGCCTGTTTCAGAGCCATCGCTAAATTTGGTGCGTCCTGCAATGTATTCTTCTGTAGTAAGATCTACATCCATGGTGAAATAGGCATTCCGCGTGTCCAGAGCACCATCATTGTTTAAATCTTCAGTATTGGGGTAATTACCACCTTCAATCTGCAGGTTGCCTTCGGTACCATTGATATGACGATAGTTGATTGAACCGCTCTCTGGATTTGGATCAAACTCATATTGATCCCAGGTGGGGTGGTGATAACCATATTTTGCGATGTCCACCAGTGGAATGGTATCACGACCATCAATACCATCTAACCCGACATCCTCGGCATCCTCAACAAATCCATCTCCTGCGGGAAATACTTGAGAGGAAATATCCTCAGTATCTAATTGACCATATCCTTTTTTTACAACCTGATCAAGAATTTCCACATTCCAGGTTTGTCCTGGTTCCTGCTGGTCCTCACTGATATACCCCAAATCAACGTGTAGCCTGCCCTGATCACCCTTGACCCACAGCTCTAGAAATTTTGAGGTAGACTGGTCATAATAGCCTGAGGAGAGGGAGCGTTGGATTCCACCCCAGGCACTTCCAGGAGCTCCACCTGCCTGGACAGAAAAAGAGGAGTCTGGAATGACATTAAGAACCAGAATATCAGTCACATCATTCTGAGCCTGGGCACTGGTTTCCTTGTTGGGCCAGATTTGCTTGGTGAGGATGCGATTGTAAGGATTATACCAGTAAGTATAGGCTCGTTCATAATTCCCTCGACCAGTACCATCAACTGGAACTGATGATAGACCCCATGCACCACGAATAATACTGAGTTGAGCTTCTCGACGGCTACCCTCAAAATCATCAAGATAGGCCAATCCCACATCACCCAAATCATCGTTAACCGATGTGTTTGGATTTGGAATAACTTGAGCAATTTCACCACTAACAGTGACATTGGATTTTGCATCTGTTTTGATGAGAGGTAGCCAATCCAGACCGCGGGTTAACCAGGGAAGGTCCTGAGAAATTTTAGTGTTCAAATCCCAGATAAAGTTTTCCATGGGCTCTTTGCCAACCCGAACCTTCTCATCAATACTACTTTTGGAAAAGTAGATAGCACTCAAACCGATAAATGAAGTCTTATTCTCTCCAAATTTCAGTTCTGCTCTGGTACCCAGAATGACCTTTTTATCCAGTTGGAAGAATTCGTTCAACTCATATTTAATATCCAGATCAGCACCTGGAGCCAGGGCTGACTCATTCAAGATGATCAGCTGTCCAGAAAAATAGTCAATGGTGTAATCTTTGGAGGCGCCTCTCTCTAGTTGAATATTGTTAAGGGTGACTTCCTCTGACCCCTCAATCACATTAAATCCCAGGTTGAAACTTGAACTCTGGTTGGCATAGCTGATATGCATTTTGAATTTATTGTCTTTTTTATACTCAGAAGGCGAAGAGATGGGGAAGTCGTAAAAGGACTTACTAGAGTACTGAAGGTTAGCTGGTGTTGAGAGATTGGGATTACCACCATTGTTCAGGGGTTGCCCGGCGGAGTTGGTCATCCAAATCGGTTGGTCCACCACCGCAGTATCTGCAAGAAATGGGATGAGGTAGGGCATAATGAGCTCACCTCGCCTCAGGTTGAGTATATTTTCATAGTCCAGATCAATAATACCATCTGGCACTGGATCTGTATCTACTCCTTTTCGATCCAATCCAAACAATTGCAGGAAGGATTGTCCACCTTCTGTCAGTTCAGCTTCCTCGCCTCCCAGACTCTCCCTGATTTTTAGATCAAAGCCCTCTTTGTTGATCCCCGAAGTATTTAGATAGAAAACGTTTTTCCATTCCAGATCCCAGGAGGCATCACCGGGCAGGGCCCCATCAGGTTTAATTAATTTCAATCTAAGCGTATCTGAAATTCCAGGTGTCCCCAGAGCAATGTCACTACCTTCCTGGAAAGTTATTTTGGGGTTAAACAGGGGATCGTACTCGGGAACAATCAAGTTGGTCTGATCCATATTGTCAGCGTTTAAAAAGGTATCACGATAAGCAATGGCTAATACTTCATTGTCCTGAACAGGGGTGTTCATTCGGATGACACCCAAATCTTCATACAGGACGAAATCCTGGTCAGCACCTTGTTTAAGCTGAATAACGTGTCTGCTTGTAGCCACGGTGGTATCGGTTTCTGGGTTATCATAGATCTGTGCAAAATTGGTGATTTGATCACCCTGATTGAAGTTGGTGTACTTGTAGACTCGAATGGATTGCACGGATCGGCCTGTAAGACGGTACTGCCCCTGTTCATTTAAAGGATATGATTTGCGACGATAGAAGTGATTCACATAAAAATAGGTATTGCGGCGACGGTTGTAGTCGTCCACAGTAACTTCAGAAGATTCAGAATTGCCATTCAGGGACAATTTTTCTTTGCGCCCACGCTCCAGTGATGCAATGGCCGTGATATCAATGGGTCCAACTTTTGCCAGGGCTTTTAACCCGAAAAGACCATTATTTTGACCAGAGAACATGGCCAGCTTGGTGCCAGGAAGGCTCAGGGAAATATTACCAGCCTCCACTCTCTGGATAATTTCATCCTCATTCCCATTATAGAAAATTTCCATGTTGTTTTCGAAATCAAAATCTCGCTCACTATCCTGATCAACCTGGATGCTGATGCGATCCCCGATTTTACCCTCGATTTTGAAGGCCTGCTTCTGCTCGATCTGGAAAGTGTTAGATTGTTGCTGACTGTTGGTATTGGTGGTCTTGGATCTATCCTCGCTACGGAGTTTTCCTGTGATATTAACATTTCCACGTACTCGCAGGGAAACCCGTTGACCAGCGATATCAGCACCAATCAATTCAAAGGCCTGACCACCTTCAGAGGCTTCTTCTGCCTGGAGACGACCTGTCGCTATTTTTTTAAACAGACCGGATTTCTTTTTGGCCAGACTGAGGCTGACATATTCATCAATGGAAACCACGGTAGGGATACCAATGGGCTTACCATCCATTGTCTGACTCATGGTGAAATAAGTTGCCGTGCTATCCATCTCAAGGGTGGATTTGATGGAGCTCAATTTCAGCTGACTCATTGGTGAAGCCAGAAACAGCGAGGTATCGCTAAAGAAGAGTCCCCGGTTTGGACTATCAAAGATAGGTGTACTTGCGGGCTGATAAAATTTTGCCTGCATGGTGAAGGTGGCACCACCAGGTTGTACCTCTTCTGTCTGACCATAAACAGATGGCCAGATGGTAATCAGGGATAATATAATTTTTGCAATCGTTCTCACGTTGTTGGTATTGTAGCCCGGTATATATCCTCTTGGGATGAGTGGAAAGACTAGCTTATGGTTCTAATTGTTTAGCTCCACTTTAAAAGCGCGGTGTGTTTGGCTTAGTTGATCTATAAGTTTAGCGAATGCCCGTTTTCGGTGACTCAAATTATTTTTTTCTTTCAGATCCATTTGAGCATAAGTTTTTTGCTTCTCAGGTATGTAGAAAATAGGGTCGTATCCAAAACCAGAATCACCTCGCCGCTCAGTGGTAATCATCCCGGGAACTTCGCCCATGGCAGTCACGGTTTCAGTACCATCATAAAAGACAGCAGCAGTCTGGAATTGAGCCTGTCTTTGATCCTGGGGGACCTCCGACATCTCATCTAGCATTTTCTGAACATTATCATCGTAGGTCACATTTTCACCGGCATATCGGGCAGCGTACACACCAGGGGCTCCATCCAAAGCATCTACCGCCAGCCCAGTATCATCAGCGATGGTTGGGATGCCACAATGAGCAAATCCAGCTCTGGCTTTGATGAGGGCATTTGCTTGGAGAGTATCACCGTCTTCGACGATTTCACCGATCTCTGGATATTCCAGGAGCGACACAACTTCAACGGCATAGGCTTGCATGAGAAGAGTTAATTCCTCAACCTTGTGCTTGTTCTGCGTGGCTATTAGCAATTTCATTATCAACCTACCAATTTACAGGAGAATTGTTCCCCTCTTCCAGTCCAGAAGACCTTAATAATCATTCCCAAGTTTTTGGGATGAAAATGAAGCCGCCAAAATTAGACGACATCATTTCCTCAGTCAATGATTAAGACCCCATTTGAAGCAAGATTGGACCCAGGCGTGTTGGAGATCACCAGATGTCGTAAATATTGTATAAACAACAATAAAGGGCTTATTTCAATAGTCCTTCCAGATCATAATATTTGGAATTTCCTCCTACCTGGATAAAAGAAGGTGCCTGAAATGATCTGTATTGAGGATTTTTGCTCCTCTGAATGAGAAGCGACACAAAATATAGAGGCCACCCAGATAAAAGGACGGCCTCTATAGAAAACGCGTTGATTAATTTAAATAGATCCTAGAAGTGCGCGCTGACAAAACTTGTATTCGACCCTTCGAGAGCCTCAGGGAGACAAACATAAATGAATGTGTGTCATACTGAGCCTGCCTGCCAAGCCGTAGCTAAGAAGCGTAGACTGGTCGAAGTACAATGCTATACGCGCACTTCTATTCTCATAACTACTTCATGAGTACCATTTTCTTGCTAAAGGTCTGATCGGCCGTCTGCAAGCGATAGATATAGGTACCACTGCTGATCTCTTTACCATTTTGATCCAAACCATCCCAGCTGGTATTGATATAGCCGGCTGGCACATATCCAGTAACCAGAGTACGAACTTTCTGTCCGAGGAGATTGTATATCTCAAGTGAGACTTCCGCAGCTTCAGGCAGAGCAAATTCGATTGAAGTGGTTGGATTGAAGGGGTTTGGATAGTTCTGAGAGAGTCCATAGGCAGTAGGAATCATCTCGAGGTCATCCACAGATACGATGGAAGTTGTGACGACATTGGTCGTTTCACTCATATTTCCATTCGCATCAACAGCACTGACTGCATAGTAGTATGTCTGGCCAATGATCACATCTCCGTCTGAGAACATTGGTTCTACAGTAGCATAAACATCTGCATCTGTGAAATCAGGATTGGTTGCCCGATAAACTTCAAAGTACTGGAAGTCATCAGCCATACTCATTTCCCAACCTATCTCTACACCGTCTTCCGACGCACTTAAGAGTGCCAGTGGTCCGGGCATTCCAGGGTGGATGTTGTCAATGGAATAACCACTCATTGGTGGACCCTCCATGAAACCAAAGGCATCCCAATGACCGGCTACCACGAACATACTTGTGTAGAACTCCGGTTCAGTGAGATTGGCACTGGAATCCACTAGAGTGGGGGCAACAAGCATGTACTCATCTAGATTATAGTTAGGTATATAGTCCACGAAATCATACATGATACCCGCCGGCGTGTTCGTCCATCTCCAGATACTGTAGCCTGAGAAAGGACCCCATTCAGAACTACCTGGCCAGAACTGCATTCTTACCCAGCGACCTTGGTCATTGGGCTGATCAATAATAAAATTGATCTCTGGCCCGGCAAAATCACGTGGCTGTAGCCAGATTTCAATAAATTGCCAGTCATCATTGATGCTAAGAGCACTCAACTGACTCGGCTCAAAACCTGGGGCTCTGGCAGAGATTAAATACTCCCCATTTTGAGCAGGAATACTGTAATATCCGCTACCATCAGTATATCCCCAAAACCCAATAGTTGAATCTACAGTGCTAATTAATACAACCTCAGCATCATGGATGGTATATCCATTATCATCATAAACATATCCATCAACGCCACCATCTGGTAGCTCCATGGCAAATGATAGATAAGTGGTATCATCCTGGACGTTAATTTCATGTATCCACATGGGTGGATAGTCCCAATGTTCAACCACAATATCATAGGTGCCATTGGGCAGATCGAACCAGAATTCACCAAATTCATCTGTATTTGACCAGTAGCTTTGATCATCATCCCAACCATAGGCATAGACATTTGCGTCCATTAAGGGAGCTCCTGAATCGAGGTCATAAACCTCTCCAGCAATGGCACCATCAACCTCATACTGTTCGAGGAAGAAATTGTAGCCGTTGGGACCGGGTCCAACTGGGAATTCATCAAAGGACATATAATGACCCTCAGCCCAGGCACTGACATAGTAGTAGCCTACAGGTAGATCAAAATAGTAGTATCCGAATTCATCAGCCATGGTTCCAGCACCCCAACCGTCATTTCCTATCTGGACTTGAGCATAAGGTATGGGCAAGCCATCTTGGTTAAATACATAGCCATCAAGGGAGGCATCAAAACTCATATGGGTAAAGAAGAAATCGTAAGGCAGCAGAACATCACCAATGAGAACCGTATCAGGTTCTGGACCCATCCACTGATGACCTCCAGCCATTACCTCGTAGAGACCTGGGGGAACATGTATTTCATAGTATCCCTCATAATCTGGACCACCATAGAATTCCATGCCAGTATCAATATCACGCATCATCATACCGATATCAAAGGCATCCATGATGGGTTCGTTGGTGTCGGTATCTATAAAATAGCCAAACAATCCACCAGAAATTGTTTCCAGCGTGATCATCTGATCCTCAGCACCAGCTGGAACCTGATGGTTCATCGATGTCTGGACAACATCGAACATATCATCATCCATCCATACCATAAGGTCATAAAAGGTCTCAGGTCCGCCAAAAACGGGTATGTCGAAAGAACCATCACCCTGACTCATGGCTAAAGAGAAGCCAAAATCATGGTTCATGGCGACCACATGGGCTCCATCAAAAGGCATATCATCAAGTGTGACAACGCCACTAATGAAGTTGTTGGCTGTATGCAGGGTGAAATTCACAGTTGTAACGGCAAAATCACCAACATCCACATACTCGCTATGGGGGACGACATAAGGAGCAGGAAGGGATTCCCACTCTACTTGCACTTCATAACTGCCAGGCATCACTCCGACGCTATAATATCCAGAAGGACCAGTAAGACCCCAGGCTCCTGAACCACCAAAATCACTGTCAACTTTAACTTCTACACCCTCAATTGGCTCACCGATCTCATTGTAGACGTAACCTTCAATGGCAGCTGTAGGAGCAACATAATAAAAATTGTATCCAAACTCTGCGCCCTGAACATTCACAAAATGATGACGTGGTTCGGGAATGAGACCATCTGTCATATAGAAGTGGTCTTCAGTTCCAACCATAACATTTCCTGTGTCAGGTAGATCAATGTGATATTGACCTGCACCATCAGTAACAACGATTACAGAGGGTTGTTCGTCATCTTCCGATTCCTCATACACAGCCCAAACAACAATGCCGCCTAATGGAGCGCCGCCGCCATTGGTCTCATAAATGGATCCAGATACAAAGTATGGAGAGGGTAAGGTATAGAACTGTACGGAAGTAACAGCCATATCCATATCCGACGTGGCTACAAAGAGCAGATCATCGGCGAGATAGTTTAGTCCATCGGCCATTTCATCGCTGTAGGTAAAACCAAATATACCAGGTGTAGGATCTTCATCATGCATGTCATCGTCCATGAATTCATAGTATTCAAGGCCGACGTCACCATCATCTAACATACCATTATGATTGCCATCCCAGATGACTGCAAACTCACCATACATGTGACCGTCAAGAGTAATTTCAAAATATGGATTGGAGCCAATTTCCAGGGTGTCGGTATAATCACCATTCACTGTCATATCATAGAGAGAGGGAGTGCCATCAAAAATGGGGGTGCCATCCGTCTGGATCATATAGTCAAAAGTAAACCAGTTATCAGTCCAGCCTACACTCACACCAGTCACTTCCATTACAACATACATATTGGAAGTACGTGTATGGATAACCCACAGGTTTCCCACACCAAGGGGCTGGCCATTGTTACCACCCTGCCAATCCCAGGAAATCGTTGTCCATTCAGCAAGTGCATCGTCCACAGCAGGAACAACCGTGACTGTATCAAGCGAACCATCTACTGAATAGTAGTGAAGTAAACTTGGGTCTGTAAAAAAGGGATAGGATGTACCATCTATCCAGGCCCCTTCACTACCGAAGTTTGTACCTTCATTACTGGAGATCATCACATCCATATCCAGAGTATCATTGCCCATCATTCCCGTCAAAAAATTGAAATAAAGAGAATCTGCTGCCATGATCATTTGTCCGCTACCGTACATGACATCCCTCAGAGCGCTTGTCCGGATCTGGGGGAGTGCCCCATCAGTTCTCATGAGATGAATACTCTGATCAGCATCAAGATCAGGTTGATTCTTCATCCTAGTCAAGGCATTGCTCAAACGCAGGTTACGTTGTTGCTCAGGCGTCGCCTGTGTAGCCACACTATTGGCTTTAAGATTTTTAAGGACTGTGCTCTGGTTCTGCACCTGCCTTAGTTGTTTGATTTTTTCAATGTTAGTTGCTGCATCATCTGCCAGCATAAACATTGGCATGGCCATTATCATGATAGACACAATAAGTAGCCAGGATATTCCTCTTGAGTTGATGGTACGCATCATACGTCCTCCATGTTTGTTAGTGACAAGTGAAAATACATCATAGAAGGGGAAAATCTGTGACGTGGCACACAAGTAATGTGAATAGAAATCCCCCTTTGATATAGCACAAATATAAACGAATTGCAGGCCCGTCAACAGAATTAAAGCCCTTATTTGTCATAATTAAGGAATGCTAAAGTTTGGTACCCATTAAAAAATGAGGTTCATATTCAATATTGTAAGATGGAGAAAAGCTTGGCTATCAGGGACCGGGTGGAGTGAATATATAGCTTGTGACATCTCTCTGGCTGAGAAGGATGTCTTTCAACTCTGCATCGGGATGATCCTTGAGATAAACATCAAAAAAGACTCTGGTATTTGTCCCCATTAAATCATTCAGCCACATCGGGTCAAGAATTTTTGTATATCCAATGAACAGAGAAAATGGAGTAAATAGTGGCATATCAGTGAAGTCAGTATGGTGTGTTCCTGGAATGAGCATTTTATAAATGGGTCCACTACTGTGTGACAGCAATCTATCCATTCTTAAATAGTTACCAGGATCTTTCCATTGTTTTTGACCGAGATGGTAGAACGGATTTTTAAGACCCCCTGTAATCACAGGATCTGGTACTGGGGCATACCATCCATCAAGAATCATTGCAGCTCCCACACGCGAATCCACAGCCATGGTGGTGACAGCGACAGCCCCACCCAGCGAGTGGCCCATCACTCCGATTCGATCTCTATCCATGGGTAGTCCACTCAAAAATGAATCGGAACTATCCGCTTTTATCACATCTATGATGAAGCTGAGATCTCTCACAAGAATATCGATTTGGGATAGATCTATGGTGTTTAAAAAAGCTGCATTCAGGGCTCGTCTTTTGCCTGCTCGATATTGAGCAGTTTCCCCATCATCGAAGATAGTAATATTAGCTCCATAGCTATGATCCGCTGCAAAGACCACATACCCATAACTGACCAATTCCTCAATGAGGGCTGTGTTTTGAAAGCGCATGCCACTCAATCCATGTGAAAAAAGTATGATTGGATATTTCTGGTCTAACTCAAGATAACCAGGAAAGGCTACCGAATGAGTTTTGACCTCCCCAAAATGACTGATAAGCGAGAGCGGAAGGCGCAATTGCCTGGCCAGGGCTGGTAATCTCAATTCTGGATCATCAATATAGGGCAGAGTAGACAGGTCTTCTTGATCTACAATGGGAAACCATGTTTGGACCACCAAACGACGGTAATCATTTTCTGCTGTGAAAGTTTCATCACGGGAACTGTCGGTCCAGGTTGAGCTGTAGGTAGCTACTGAATAGGGACCCGTCGGTTCAGGAAGATCAGAAAAGGGAGCCATCACAGGGAATATGAAGCTGCAATTACTGAGACTCATCACCAGCAAAAGTGGTAAAATCCTAGACCAGGATGGCTTGGAAAATCTGATAAATCTCATGGTCACAAAGTAGTCCCAGCTCTGCCCCTACAAAATATTTTCTCAGCCATTTCTTCTACCTTCTACTTTCTCCCTCCTACATTCTACATCCCATCTCAACCTCCCAACTCAATTCCCTTCACCACAGTCAATTTCAGATTATCTTCATCCCGTATGATTAGTCGAATTCCAAAGAATATTCTATCTGTCCTGGAGAGAGCCGGCCGGCTGGCGGAGGCCATAAATATTGAATGCTACACCGTTGGCGGTTTTGTCCGTGATCTTATCCTGAATGTTCCCAGTAAAGATGTGGATATTATGGTCATTGGGGATGGACTTGAATTTGCTCGGAAACTGGGCAAGGAGCTTGGGGTCCCAGACATTGTAGAGTATGGTGACTTTGGTACTGCACTTATCCCATACGGTGAATTTCTCATTGAAGTTGCCTCAGCTCGTACTGAAACCTATGAATCCGATTCCCGCAAACCCAGGGTTGTCTATACGGATCTTAAAGGAGATCTCAGTCGCCGGGATTTTACGGTGAATGCCATGGCCATTAATCTTTTACCAGAGCATTTCGGAGAAATGGTCGATGAATACGGTGGAGTTCAGGATATCCAGGATAAAATTTTACGAACACCCCTTGATCCAGTAAAAACCTTTGATGATGATCCCCTGCGCATGATGCGAGCTGCCAGATTTTCTGCCCAGTTAGAATTTAAACTGGTTCCGGAAGCCATGCAGGCCATGCAAGCCAGAGTAGACCGGATAAGTATTGTCTCTCAGGAACGGGTTACTGACGAAATTGTCAAGACCCTGAAAGCTAGGGTGCCCTCTATTGGATTTTATGTGATGCAAGAGGCTGGGCTTTTACCCCTGGTCTTCCCTGAAATTGCCATCCTCGGCGGGGTAGAAGACCGTGATGGTCAGCGTCATAAAGATGTATTTCACCACACCCTCAAGGTGGTGGATAATACGGCCGAGCGCAGCGATAAAATGCGACTACGTTTCGCTGCTCTGGTCCATGATATTGGTAAACCGGCAACCAAAAAATTTATTGAAGGTATAGGCTGGAGTTATCACGGACATGAAGAGCTGGGACGTAAAATGCTCAACGAAGTTGGTAAACGTATGCGACTCTCCCGCAAACTGACAGCCTATTTAAAACGGATGACTCGCCTCCATCTCCGTCCCATTGCCCTGGCCCAGGAAGAAGTCAGTGACTCGGGGATCAGAAGACTCATTGTTGAGGCAGGTGAAAATCTAGAGGATCTGATGATTCTGGTGCTCGCCGATGTTACCTCAAAGGATTCCAGACGTGTGAAGCGCTACTATGGCAACTTTGACCGTGTCATGGATCGCATTGTGGAGGTGGTAGAAAAAGATGCTATGCGTGCCTTTCAATCTCCCCTACGCGGAGATGAGATCATTGAACTTCTGGGGGTCCCACCTGGACCAGTGGTTGGGCGCATTAAAAAGGCCATTGAGGAAGCCATTTTAGATGGCGAGATTCCCAATGAATATGAAGCCTCCAGGGAATATTTCTTCAAAATCAAAGACGACTTCATCGAATAATCCCCCACCCTCCTCATAGTCATTGCGAGGGAAGCATGACCGAAGCAATCCCGGAGCCCTTGGGCAAATAAGGTATCGAGATCGCCGCGTCCTATCGGACTCGCGAAGACTTGTCAGGCGGAACCTTGGACCTTCAACCCCACCTTCTGATTTCTGACTACCAAATCCCTTGATTCAGTAGTCACTCACGCTACCTTCAGTTATAGCGAATCAATAGTGAGTCGGGAATTGCCGATGCAACAAATAGGAATGCAAGTAAATGGACAAAAAACCTCGAGTTGGGTAATAACCCCAGGTGAGATAAGAGATTTTGGTGGAGCCCTTTTTTGTGATCGTCGCTATGACCAGGTCTTTGTGTACCACAAGGGTACTGAATCATATTACGCTGCCAGAGGTTTTCGTGGTTGGATCAAGGTTTAGTCCAGGATATAAACCACACGGTGTGTGTGAGAGTTGAAAAGGGTTATGATGGAAAAACTATTGCTCCCAATGCTTTGTCTTTTGATGACCTCAGTCCCAAAAGCCTATGGCTGAGGCGTTCCCTTGCCGGGCGGTCCGCCCCCACAATGCAGTGATTCAGGTAATCATGATGGGCATCAGAGCAATCCATTAACACTGGGTGTTGGTCTGGGGTCATTATCCTCAACCCTCCGTTTTGATGAAAGCGATGAGGTTGAGATTGAAATGAATACCACATCCCTTTCCGGTGCCTGGAGACTCAATGAAAAATGGTCCCTGCGCGGGGGATTGGGTATAATCCTGGATGGAAAACTGACTCCCACTGGGCAATCAACTCAAAATGTACAATCTGGTGGATTGCTGGCAGTTGGAGTTGAATATCTGTGGCAACGAGGTGAGGATTTTAAGCCCTATGTGGACTATTCAGTCTTTATAAGCGCTTCTTCAGCCCAGGTAGAGAATCCTACCACTGAAGAAACGACAAGCTATTTTTCTTCTGATCTACGAGTAGGAGGGCGCGCCAGCTGGATAATAAATGATAGACTTTTTCCATATCTAACTGCCCGTGTCTTTGGAGGTCCTGTAACTTGGGAACTAAATGGAGCAGAAGTAATCGGCTCAGATATTCATCACTATCAGGTTGCCCTGGGAACAGCCCTGCAATTTGGTAAAACCGGTACATTTATTGAGTGGGCAGGTCTTGGAGAAAAGGCATTGAGTGTCGGGATGAGTTACGCCTGGTAATACACGACGAGTCGCGTTGCTGAAACATCCCGAGAAGATCGACGTTCTACTCTGGTCACTTGGTTTAGCAGGATGCTGAATCGATATTTCAGAGCAAGTCAAATGAAGGATGCGTTTGTATGTCATTCGATCTCCAACCTGTTTTAAAGGGCGAAAAGCTCAGTCTCAGACCACTCTGGGCAGATGATTATGATGATCTCTTCGCCGTTGCGTCTGACCCCTTGATCTGGGAACAGCATCCAGCGTCCACTCGCTACACCCCTGCTGTTTTTAAAACTTTATTCCAGGAGTCCATGGATTCTGGTGGTGCTTTGATTGTCCAAGATGCCCAGAGCCAGGAGGTAATCGGTTCATCACGTTATTATGGTTATGATGAAGGACGAAGTGAGGTTGAGATCGGCTGGACCTTTTTGGCCCGTTCATATTGGGGGGGATACTACAACGCGGAGATGAAACGACTGATGCTTGAACACGCTTTCCAGTTTGTTAACAATGTTGTCTTTCTTGTAGGACCTCAAAATATTCGTTCACAAAGAGCTGTGGAAAAAATAGGTGGAGTGCGAGGTGGTTCCAGGGTCGATGGGAGTGGCTGCGAGAGTATTAGCTTTAAGATCACTTCTGATTTCTTCAGAGTAAATGGTCTTAGCCAGAATCATTCGCAAAAGGATTCATCAAATAAAAGAGGGAAATATGCAAAAAATATTGGCTTCTCATGCTCCAGCTCTAAAGCGTATTCAGCTAAAGATAGAACAAGAATTTAAGATTCCATCTGACAAGATTAAACCCGTTAATTTTTCAATTTCTGATGGAGGGGTGATGACCTTTCAGCTTTCCTTTCAATATCCAATTGTTGGGATTCCAAAAGAAATCTTGCTGGATTTTGAAATCAGGGAGAATTCGCCTGACACCTTGTATTTTGAGGCTCTCAATGGTCTGAAAGGGTATGAATCGTCCAATGAATATCATGGACTGGAAAACGAAATCGTAAAATACATCTCACTCAAAATCGACGATTAAATTTCAGAATTTAAGGACTGTGAAATGACTTTTGATGAAATAGACAGCAATATTTCAACTTTTATGGAGCGCTGGGGGATACTGGCGGTTCGTATATCATTTGGAATCATTTTTATCTGGTTTGGCATGCTAAAACCCCTGGGTATTTCCTCAGCCGAACCGCTGGTTTTAGCTACTGTTCCCTGGTTACCTGTTTTCCAAGGAGAGACCTGGGTTGCCATCATTGGTTGGTGGGAAGTATTGATTGGTGTGGCTTTTCTTTTTAAACGAACCATACGTATTGCCATTGGTCTACTTGCACTCCAGATGGTCGGGACCTTTTTGCCCCTGGTTATGCTCCCAGAGATCACCTTTCAGGCTGGTTATTTTCCGTATGGACCCACCATGGAGGGACAGTATATCATCAAAAACCTCATGATTATTTCAGCAGCATTGGTGGTAGGCGGTACGGTGCGACGTCAAGAACCATAATTGAGGGGAGTAATGTGGCAGTATTGATATGTATGGATAATCAACTGGAGGCTTCACATGAAAATCATTTTGACGGTACTACTGACATGTTGTTCCATACAATTGGCTGGCGAATCGTCTCAACAAGGAGGTAAAATGGATATCTGGTTTGATGGCTCAAACAATATTGATTGCGACATCCAGCAAGTAAAACAATCCCTGGAAAATCTCGGTGAACACTATGTGGCAATCGTTGGGCTCATGCCGGGATTATCCAGTGTGGAACTGGTGGATCAAGGCCCTGATTATGTAACCATCAAAACCAATGAAGGGTACATGAAGCGTACGCAAATTGCCTTAAGAATTAACGGTGAAAGTGTGGTGGTGGAGTTCGATGAAGAATACAAGGCTGGATCCATGATAACCACCAGGTCTCACTTTTCGGAAAGCTTCACACCTACGACTTCCGGTATTGAGTATCGCTTGGTTATCAGCAACCTCACAGCTCCAGGTTTTATGGGGTTCTTCTATAGAAATTTTGGCAGCTCCAATACTGGGAATGCCTTCTTAAATTCGTACAAGACCTACTATGAGGGAAATAAGCCCTAAATCCACCAGGAAGTGTTAGTTGGGTACATAGCCACAAATCTTTCACCCTTCTGGCAGGAAGATTGAGCCCTCACCTCCAATTTTCAATTTTCAATCTTCATTCTCACAATCCCAAATTGTTTTATAATGGATAATCCTCCTGCAAAAGGTAGATTTCCAGCATAACAAATTCAGGAGATCGGGACATGAAAAAGCTATGGATAGCACTGCTTATCATTGTGGTATTGGTGCTCGTTGTATTTGGGTGGTTAAAATTTTCATATTTAAAGGGACCCCTGGCTGTCCATGAGGGTGAATTAAACCTGCCTCAACTGTCTGCTCCTGTCACGGTTTATACCGACGAGTATGGCGTACCTCACGTCTATGCTGAAAACGAAGAAGACCTCTTTTTTGCAGCTGGCTATATCCAGGCTTCTGAAAGACTCTATAAAATGGATGTCATCGCCCGCGCTGTGGAAGGTCGTCTTTCTGAGGCCTTTGGACCAGATCTCATCGACGATGATAAGTATTTACGGGTCTGGGGATTCCATCGAATCGCTAAAAATAGTATTAATAACATGTCCGCTGAGACCCGCAATATCCTTGAAAGAGGGTTGGAGGGAATCAATGCCTATATCGATGAACACGAGGATGATCTTCCCGTGGAATTCAAAATAGCCGGACACAAACCCATCCGCTGGACCCTGGAACACGTCATTGGATATGCCCGTCTCATGGGCCACGATCTCTGTCTGGCCTGGATGCCTGAAGTAATATTTGGTGGTGTCCTTGACAAACTGGGTGATGAACTGGCTCGGGAGCTCTACCCCGTCTATCCAGATACCAAACCCTACATTGTTCCTCAAACACCCAAAAATTTTAGTAACGTTGCAGAATCCATGTTCCGCAGTGAAAAAAGGATCCGAGAAATTACTGGAGCCATGGGATCCCATATCGGTAGTAATAGCTGGGTTCTGGGTGGGGGGATGACAGAAAGTGGCCAACCCATACTGGCTAACGATCCCCATCTTGCCTATTCTCAGCCTCCCGTTTGGTTTGAGATGCATCTGGTTGGTGGACGCTTCGATGTAGCTGGTGTCACCCTGGCTGGAGTTCCTGTGGTTATTCTGGGGCAAAATCAACACTATGCCTGGGGTTTTACCAACGTCATGGTGGATGACACAGACTTCTATGTTGAGGTCACAGATGATGCCAATCCCGATCAATATTTTTATGATGGTGAATGGCGAGACATGGTCATTCACGAAGAGATCATCAATGTAAAAGGGGAAGAACCTGTGGTTCATATCGTCAGGGAAACCCGCCACGGACCCATCATTAATGATGTCCATACCGTATTAAAAGCCAATGAATCAGCGCCTGTGTCCATGTCCTGGGTGGGGAATTATTTGACCAATGAGGTCGATGCCTTTATCGGACTGAATACTGCCAGCAACTGGGATGAATTCTCAAATGCTGTGGAAAAATTCTGGATTCCTGGTCAAAATATGATTTATGCTGATCTGGAAGGTAATATTGGCTGGAGACCTGCAGTAGCACTCCCTCTGAGAGCATCTGGAACGGGATTGGTTCCTCTCCCTGGGGATGATCCCAAATGGGATTGGCAGGGATTCGTACCTTTTGAGGAAATGCCTTACCAGTACAATCCTGAGCAGGGCTATATCGCCACTGCCAACAATAAAACCATTGGTGATGAATTTCCATACTACATCAGTGCTTACTGGGAGCCGCCTGCCCGGGCAAATCGTATCAATGAGATGCTGAGGGTTGCCGACAAGAAGTACAATGTCCAGGATATGCAGGATATTCAGAATGATTTCCTGTCTGACCATGCCAGAGATTTGACCCCACTATTTTTAGATCTACTTAGTGAAAGCAAATTCAATAATCCCAATGCCACGGCAGCGGTTGATGCACTGAAAAACTGGGATTATGTCATGGGTAAAAATTCACTTGAGGCTGCAGTGTTTAACGTGCTCTGGGTGAAATTCGCCTACAATCTCTATGGTGACGAAATGGATCTGATTGGACCTGAGTTCAAGGATGGGTTCTTTAAATTGGCCAATATTGCCATCCGAAATGCCATTTATCTCCTGGAGGAAATTCCCACTTCAGCCTGGTTTGATGATGTTTCCACTGAGGATATTGCTGAGAATCCCACAGATATCCTCGAGCGATCCGTTGAAGAAGCTGTGGCGCATCTTGAGGAACGATTTGGACCGAATATTGAGGATTGGGTATGGGCTGAAATGCACACCCTCACACACAGACATCCCCTGGCTCAGGTAGAAATTCTGGATTGGATGTTGAACTTGAATGTTGGTCCTTTCCCCGCTGCCGGGTCTGGTACCACCGTCAACAACATGGAATATCGCATGTATAACCCATATGATGTTGTTCTGGGACCATCAGTTCGACATATCTATGATTTCGCGAATTTTGACAAGGGGGGACTCAGTGTCTTACCCACAGGACAATCTGGCAACCCACGTTCGCCCAATTATGCCGATCAGGCTGAGATGTTTAATAAGGGTCAATACAGAGTGTTTCCCATCAATGAGGAAACGATTAAAAATGCTGGCTACAAAAAGTTGATAATGAAACCATAGATCAGGTATATAATCACGCGGGGAAATAAACCATTCCTCGCCTGATTCCTGATCTTGTGATGTATAAAATCCACAGTATTTTGCCCTCATGATCATCTATTTACTCTCAGTTCTGGTTCTGGCCCTCTTGCTTTACCATTTCTTTATCTGGAAGCCCCTGGATACATCAATTCTGTATAAGAAAAATCCCTACTTACTATTCGGTCATCGCGGATCGCCTACACACGAACCTGAGAATACCATCGTATCATTTCAGAGAGCCATTGCAGATGGGTGTAATGCCATTGAGCTTGATGTTCACCGGACCAGAGATGGTCATTTGGTTGTTTTTCATGATGACACACTGGAAAGAACCAGCAACGGAAATGGTCGAGTCGCAGAACATACCCTGGCTGAATTAAAGGATCTCAACGCCGCAAAAGAGTGGGAGGGAAGGGAAGAACACATCCCCCTTCTTCAAGAGGTTGTGGATGCCTTGCCAGATTCCACGATTTTTAATTTTGAGATCAAGAACTTCTCATTCTTTTCAGAACAACGTACTGAGTTAGAATTGATAAGATTTATTCATGAGAACAAGATGCGTGACAGGGTTATCCTCTCCTCCTTCAATCCTCTAAATATCTGGCGGGTCAAGATGTCTGATCCCGGAGTCTTCACAGCTTTACTCTGGTTTAACCCCAGCATCTTGTCACTTAGACATCCCCTGGGCGTCCACCTTTCCCATCCTGATCTTTTTCATCCTTTTGAGGAAAACGTGAACTGGGGTGTCAAATTCTGGTCCAGAGTGAAAAAAATTCCTATGCACGTCTGGGTCGTGAATGATGCAGAGAAAATGAAAACTTTTTCCAGGGATCCCATGATCAAGGGGATTATGTCTGATGATACGACATTATTGATTGAGACAGTTGGGGATAAGCTGCTCAAATAGACTTGAATCACCATCAAGCTAAAGGCCTTCAGTTCCAATGGAAACTGATCCTTTAAATGAAAAAAGATACACATTGGATACAATATATGGATACCACAAAAAGGCTTAATTGGGGAATCATGGGGCCGGGAGTTGTCGCCAACAATATGGCTAATGCTCTAAAAGAAAGTCCAAATAACCAACTCAGCGCAGTAGCTTCAAAAACACAATCCAGGGCACAAACATTTGCAGATAAACATGGTTTAAAAAAAGCTTATAGTTATCAACAGATTGTAAAAGACCGCGAAATAGACATAATTTATGTAGCGACTATACATAGTTTCCATTTCGAGAATGCAATATATGCTCTAGAGCATGGCAAACATGTATTGATAGAAAAACCTTTCACAGTAAATGCTGCCGAAGCGAGAGAGCTGGTCCGAATAGCAGAAGAAAAGAATCTCTTTTTGATGGAAGCCATGTGGACTCGATTTATACCAAGCGTCCAAAAGTTGAAGGAGCGTGTCGTAAACGGCGATATCGGCGAAGTCAAGCAGATCAATATATCCTATGGAGGCATAGTGGGACCGGCATATGAAAAGAGACTTAAAACACTTTCATTGGCCGGAGGTGTCACATTAGATATGGGTGTTTATGCCATATCCTTTGTTTGTTACTTGCTTGGAGAAATTCCTACTGACATTAAATCCATGAGTCGATTCAGTGATACGGGTGTCGATGAAATAGCTGATTATATGTTTCGTTTCCCCTCTGGTTGCCTGGTTAACATTTGTACGAGCTATAACTTGAAAATGAGGAGTGAGGCAATTATCTATGGAACGAGGGGATACATAGAATTTCCTGAATTTTCAGCTGGACCAGGATTTACAATAAACATCCATGAGGGTACCAATAAGGTTGAGGAAAGTGTTTACATTCCTGGCAATAATCATGTCAACGGATTTATTTATGAGGTTGAGGAAGTAACCCGCTGCATTCGAGCTGGGGAAACTGAGAGTAGGATAATCCCTTTACATGAATCCATTAGTACCATGGAGGTAATTGATGAAATGCGAAAGGATTGGGATTTTGTATATCCGTTTGAATAGTTACATTTATGATAATTATAGTGGCTCCTTTTTAGACTGAATCATACCAACTATGAGGTCTTATTTGTTGCTTCATCCCATAGTCCCACCAATCAAATCTTTGAACTATAAGCGTCTGCTATATTGCTTATTGGTTGTCATTGTTTCACTGAATCAGGCTTGGGCACAGAAATTTCAAATTCCCAGCATCGAAACCTTTATTTCAGATACCCTGAATATCGATGTGATCCAGGATTCGAGTCTGGATCCATCCTCTAGCCCAATTACAGTAATTGATTCCAGAATTCTTGATGGATCCATCCTGGGCATTCGCCAGACCAAGAAATATAGATACATTCCTGTGGACCAATATCTCGCTCTGGATCAATCCTTATCAGACCTTTTCCAGGCTCAGTTTGTTCAAGATTCCCTTGATCTCGCTGGCACCCTTCATCTTTCAAAACTCATTTTATGGACTGACAATTCCAGCATCAAGCAAAAGGGGCTTTGCCTCAGTGCATACACCACTTTTTATGATAGTCTGGATCAACCTGTCAGTGACTGGATCTGGGAAATGCGGGTGAAGCGTGAGAAGAAAGAGGCAGACACTCTTTATCTTGGGCGGGTGGTGCAGGAGTTTGCCAGGGAGCAATCCAGGGTGATTTCTGAGAAGGATTTTAATTCAGAATTCTATCCACACCTTTTTCGCCGTCAACTCATGACCTGGTCAGAAATCATTTATTTCAGCGACGGATTTGGTGTTAATGCTCACTTCAGACTGGATTTTCCTCCCGATCAGGAATCAAAGTGGATGCGAGGTTCGCCAGGTTTGTTTTACCGACAATCAGATAATCACGAGTCCATAGCAATTGGAGGAAAGGATCAGCAGTGGTTTCAGCGGTTATCACCTCAGTGGATCACCCAGTTCTCAGGGACATATCGCTTTGGATTCAATAATTTTGAGCGCGGTCATTTTACCCATCTGGATTACTACAATGTGTTCTATATAAATTTGTCAGCTCAAGCCAGTATTGAATATCGCCCAGTGTATCACAACGGGCTCTATGGTGGTCTCGGTGTTTATGCAGGCTATAACATTCTGCCAACTGTCATACCCGAAACCGAAATTGGTCTATTCCTGAGGATCGGGGTATTATTACCATGATCTTGAGAACGAAACTACTAGCCATCCTCCTAGTCATCCTCTCCTTCAATGTCCATCTCGGTGCTTCCGATGTCACTGGCTTTGTCCACGATGTGCAATCAGGAGAAAGTATTATTGGTGTAAATGTCTTTATCAAAGCGACTGGGCAAGGTGCCGCCACAAATGTGGAGGGCTTCTACATTCTTCGCAACGTTGGCACGGGACCTGTTGATCTGACATTCTCCCACATTGCCTACGTGGACACTACACTGAGTGTCAATATGGGTCCTGTGAATCATTTTATTTCAAGTGTGACCCTGCGACCCCATGCCATCGATACCAAGGCCATCGAAGTAGTCGGGAAGCGGACTACCATCATCAAGGATATGGATATCTCCAGTATGCAGGTTGATCCTGTGATTCTCACAGAAATCCCTCAACTCAATAAGGATGTCTTCAAACTGATCCAATTCTCACCCAGTGTGACCACCTCAGATCCCATGTCACCCCAGTATTATGTGAGAGGAAGCGATCCTGGTGAAAATCTGGTTCAGATGGATGGGATGACCATTTACAATCCCCAACATTTTATGGGTTCCAGTGCCATCTTTAATCCCTACTCCATCAAGAATGTGGAGATGCTGGTGGGTGGTTTCGATGCTGAGTATGGTGGTCGCAATGCCTCCATCATGAATATTTCCACCCGTGAAGGTCATCAATCAGAAATCCATGGTGAGTTTCGACCCTCTATTTCAGGGATTAGTGGAGCTATTGAATTTCCTGCAGGCAAAAATGGGACGGCCATGGTTTCAGGTAGAACCTATACCGATTTTATGCTTCGTGTCATGATGGGCTCACCAAATCTGGTCATGGATTATAATGCGGCCTATCAGGTTTTACTTGGCAAGACGCGTCTCAGGTTTTCCGGATTTTTTGCCCGCGACTATATGGATTATAGTGTAGACAACCTCATGCTGTTTTTTCCTGAGGGGTTGTTTGATTCATTTGGTGAGGGGTTTGTCACCAACACCACCAATCGGGCATTGGGTGTCAAGTTTAATTCTGTTCTACTCCCAACCTTAACCCTGGAAGGTCAAGTCTATCATTCAGCTTCATCAGTGGACAATCTGACCTACTTCAATTACTCCATAACCGATACGGTTGAAGATTTTACGGCGGCCCTCGATTATAAAACTCATATTGAGAATACAATCGGTGAGAATACGGGAAAGGCGAGCCTGGCCTGGTATGCCTTCTGGAATCAAACCCTGAAGTTGGGTCTTGAGATAAATGATATTTATTTTGCCAATGAAGTGGGACGTTTCGATGCGGACCCAAATCCCAATAAATCCGGGGCACAATTTCAATCATTCTTTGTCCAGGATAAGATTGAACTGGGTCCATTTCAATTTAAGCTTGGGTTGCGCAATTCCAGGTCTCAAGCCCAGGGTGAGTGGCACATGGAGCCGCGGGCTTCAGCAAGCCTTATGTTTCCAGGTGGTCACCAGCTTAAGACTGCTTATGGGAAATATTTTCAATATCTCACAACCATGGACTCCAAGGGGGATGAGTTTGTCCAATTCCTGGATTATTACCAGTCACTTGAGGATCGAGAGCCCCTGAATTCCATCCACTATATTGTAGGTCTCAACGGTCCCTTGTTTGGTGATATCGCCTATGAAGTAAGTGCGTATTATAAGGATCTTAAGCAACTTTATCGGGCTACTTATAGCAATACAGTTTTTGCTGGGGAAAGCTCTGCTCTTATTGAAGGTGGCTCTGGAGAATCCTATGGGTTTGAGATTCTACTTAGGGGTGAATTTGGCCGTCTGTCCGGTTGGTTGGGCTATAATTATTCAAAAGGATTCCGTCGCTATCCCTCCATTCTGGATGGTGAGACAAGTCTATTTGATGCAGACCAGCCCCACAACCTAAAATCCATTCTTCTTTTCAAATTGACCCCTGATATTGTAGCCAGTTCCACCCTGCAGATTACCTCAGGATTTCCTCGGACCTGGGAAACGGGAATGCGCATGCATGGAACCTATGATCCGCTGACCAATACCGCTGGATATTTTGCCACCTATATTACTCCAGAGCGCAACAACGTGAGGTATCCCGCTCGCTTCGCCTGGGATATTGGCTGGAAGAAAAAGCTCCGCTCAGGCTTTGGGTTTAACCTGGCTGAATACCTGGGAGGCGTGGATGCCTATATGACCATGACCATCAGGAACCTGCTATTTCTACATCGCAATCCCATCTACTATTTCTATATCCCTGAGTATGGTTACTATGGGTTTGGAGCTGAATATGTACCATCAATATCGTTTGGCTATAGCCTACAATTCTAATGGATATTCACATGAAAATAATGAGAACTGTCTTCTTCATTCTGACTTCTGTATTCTTATGCACCTGTGATTTACCGCATCAACCAGGTCCCATGCCCACAGAAATTGTAGAAACAGAATTCCAACCAGGTCTAAACATTATGGCTGTTCTCCGGGCAGATGATCAGGCAGGGACATCTTTTATTAATATAAATCGAGCGCTCACCACAGAAGAAATATATTCAGATTCCATAGAGAATTTTTCCCCACAGATCAACTACGCAAAAGTGAGTTCAATTGACTCAGGTGCTGAGTACCAGTTCGTGAGAAGTGAAGATTCCAGCGATTGGGGGAGCTATTTCGATACTACCCTGAGTGTTGGAGCTGGTGAAGCCTATGATCTGGAAATCAGCGCGCCTGGTTTTCCCACCCTCACAGGACACACTATCATTCCTGACAAACCTCAACTTGTGGCCAATTCACTCCTCATAGGTTCTGATAAGGTTTCGTTCCAGATTCAACATCATACCAGTGCCTTTGAATACAAGCTGTACCTGTTCTTCGCTGCAAGCGTATTGGATAAAGTCGTCAAACCAACCAATGGAAATATAATTGAAGTGGATTGGGATTTTTCTACCTTAAATGGTTCTCCACTCTACCTGGGACTTACTGCTCTGGATGAAAACCTGACTCGTTATGGGAACAGCCCCATCTCATTTATTCCCAATACCTATCATCCCGATGGTTCGACAGTGAGTGGTGGCTATGGGTGTTTTGGGTCAGTGGCAATCACGATAATCCCATTATAAGTAGATAGTCTAGATTACGTCATCCCGAGCGGAGTCGAGGGAGAGAAATATGCCCTGATGGAAAGAATTAACCATATCTGGGAATGCTTGGAGTAAGATTGTTTGTTTTCCCTCGACTCCGCTCGGGATGACGATTTAGTATTTCCGATGTGGGTAGGGATCTTTCTAGATCTACGTCACTCTATTTTGAGCATGTCACTTGCATTTGACCTAATCCTGTTCTATGATAAAAGCCTTATGAATTCTAAAGAACTTCGTGAAATAAAAATATCATCTGAGACCAAATTTAAGGGGAATCTTCTCCATGTGGTCCGTGATGAGGTCAAACTTCCTAACGGAAAGACCAGTGTCCGCGAGGGCATCAAACATCCTGGTGCAGTAGTCATTATTCCGTTTTTGAATGCTTCAACACTGATTATGGAGCGGCAATTCAGATATTACCCCAATGAGATTTTTTACGAGCTTCCTGCTGGCAAAACAGACACAGGAGAGGATTTCCTCACAACAGGGAAACGTGAACTTCTGGAAGAAACCGGTTATACAGCAAAGACCTGGACTTTCATAAGTCATCTCTATCCCGCCATTGGTTATGCAGATGAAAAAATGGCAGTCTATGCTGCCAGCGATCTAACCATGCAGGAAATAGACCGTGATGAAGATGAGTTTCTGGAAATCATTGAAATGCCTCTGGACAAAGCCATGGAAATGTTAAGGCGCGGTGAAATCACTGATGCGAAAACCATGGTGGGTTTGTTCTGGGCTGAAAAACTGGCCAGTGGAGATTGGAAAGCCTATGTCAGAAGTTGATTTTATCTATGCCTGTGAGGCATCTGCAGTACCTGAGAATGGCGCGCTTAATGTGAATCTGGATGGAGAGGAAATTACCATATTTCACACGCCAGATCGTTTTATTGCCCGTTCAGGGTTCTGCAAGCACAATGGCTTCAAACTTGAACTATGTGAAATAACCGGTGATACAGTGACTTGTCCTTTACATGGATGGAAATATAGCATATCCACAGGTAAAGGAATCAAGCCCAGTTATACCAGACTGGAGACCTATCCAGTCGTCATGAGAGCTGAACAATTATGGGTGCAGCCCGAGGCTCAAAAAGACGAAGATGATTTCGATACATCAGCTTTTGATTGGTAAAAATCAGGTAAGGGGAGGATGATATGAAAAAAATAGCAGTGGTTTTATCAGGGTCAGGATTTTTAGATGGCGCAGAGATTCAAGAAAGTGTGATTACCATGCTGGCTCTAGATCGCGCCGGTGTGAGCTATCAATGCATGGCACCGGATATGGAACAGATGCATGTAGTGAACCATTTCACAGGTGATGTTGCCCAGGGAGAACAGAGAAACGTTCTGGTAGAGGCAGCTCGCATCGCCAGAACCCAGATCATTGATATCGCTGAAGCCAATCCCAGCGACTTTGATGCAGTTATTTTTCCTGGCGGCTATGGTGCCGCTAAAAACCTGTCCAATTTCGCTGTTAAAGGTTCCGCAAGTGAGGTACAGGCTGATGTGCTCCAATTTGCAAGATCTTTTGCTGCAACTGGAAAACCCATGGGTTTTGTTTGCATTTCTCCAGCAATGATACCGCATATATATGGCGCAGATGCCAAACTGACCATCGGATCAGATGCTGATACGGCAGCAGCCATCAATGAAATGGGTGGAATTCATATTAACTGTCCAGTGGACGATTTTGTGGTTGATGAAGAAAGAAACCTGGTTTCAACTCCAGCATATATGTTGGATATGAGAATTAGCGAGGTTGCCACGGGAATCGAAAAACTGGTCAACAAAATTATAGAGATGATTCATGGAAAATAGTGTAAAAGACTTAAAACAGGTCGCCCACTTCTCAGAAGATGCTGCCAATATTAATAGTATGTTCAAAAGCGACCAATTGCAGATGGACGTACTGTCATTGAACACCCACCAGTACGTTTCACCTGTAGTGGAACCTATATCAGACATCATTTATTTCGTATTGCGGGGCGAAGGTGTTTTTGAAGTGGGAGATGAGGTGCTGGTACTCACACGCAATACCTCAGTCCTAGTTGAAATGGGTGTCAGCTCAGGCATCATCAATGAGAGCGATGAGCAGTTGACAGTTTTGAAAATGGCTGCCCCTCCTGGAATTCATAACCTTAGTACCTAGGCTAAATATATGCACGCACCCATTTTTCCTTTACCCACAGTAAATCTGTTTCCTGAAACTACAGCCAGTTACCACATCTTTGAACCGAGATATGTGGAAATGATTGAAAGTGTGTTGGAAGGGGGTGGGCTCCTGGCCATGGGTGTTTTGAAACCCGGTTATGAGGAAGATTACTACGGTACCCCGGAAATTTTTCCTGTGGGATGTCTTGGTAAAATTCAGTCCTATGAGAAATTGGAAAATGGGAAATACAATATTGTTCTGGAAGGACTGTTTCGAGTTGGGTTTGGCGAAATAGTCAAAGACAATCCCTTCCGCGTGGCTGAGTTGATCGAATTACCTGAATCAGATTCTGAAAATGATTTTATTGATGAGCGCGAAGACTTGCTGCTGCGTCTTAATTATCTGGTGGAGCAATCTCCAGATACCCTCGATTTTAGTCCCATCCTGGGGGAACAGGAATCTTTTATCGCACTTGTGAATCTGGTTGCACGCACCTTGCCTCTAAAAAACGATGAGCAATATGCGCTCCTCTCAATGGATTCTGTCCGAGAACGGGCAAATCGCATTCTGTGGCTCATTGATGATCAGATCGAAACCATTGAATTGCTTAAACGTGTCGATCCCAGAATTACGGATGATATTTCTCTGAATTAAACCCGCATTACCCCTGTACAGTCACACCCTTTTCAACAACCAGAATCTCGGACATTTCGTTTCGTAATAACACATGATGCTTTAATTAATTAATTACAAAGTGCTGAATTGATCTATATCAGCCCTTAATAAAGTGTTATGCTGACTTTATCAATTATACATGATAAGATGAATAATTGTCATTAGGAAACAGATGTCTTGGCATGTGCTTTGCAAATGATCATTTGATGAATGTTGAGAATTTTATTAACCGATCATTTATAGAAGGAAGCCATTATGGAGTGTTTTTCTCTATTACGGTCTGATGTCCCAGCCCTGATTGATCACCTCGGGGATTTTGGGGAGGTACTTGCCCCCCATGGGAAAGGGGATGTCTCGTATTCGTTTGAAGCTGTCCAAGACAGTAGTGATGTTGTTCTGGACTATAACCGTACCTTATTACCACTCAAGAAGATGTTTCTACCACCCGTCGAAAAATTGATGGGATTCTCACTCAAAAATAAGAGTTATGAACAGGTAGATGTAACAATTGCTCCCAGAGTGTTCTTTGGTGTACATAGCTATGAGATGCAATCAATACTCAGACTGGATCATAGCATGCTGTCAGGTTCTGTTGAATCAAATTATTTCAAACGACGCCAGTCCTCCCGTTTTGTGGGGATCTCTTTTGAGCCAGATGAATTTCACTTTTCCGAAAGTGTAGGCATTGTCATCGAAGAGATGGAAGGCTTTGATCTATTCCTCAATGAAATCGATGGTGATTTTCAACTCTATGTCCTCACAGATAATGGCCAGGGAATGTTAAATGGGTTTGATAAAATCAATCTAACAGAACCTGAAATAGTTGAGGAGCGACACTTTAAGAAAAAAATCAGATATCATTTTAATAGACTCCCACGTGTTTTTCAGTATGCCTATCATTCTGAGGTCTGGGCTGATGTGGCTTCGCGCTGTGTAGGTTGTGGTGCTTGTACACTGACCTGTCCCACTTGCTTCTGCTTTGATGTTCAAGACGAAGTTGAAGTGACCGCTGAAGACGGTATGCGTCAACGTAGCTGGGATAGTTGCATGCTCAGTACCTTCGCTGAAGTCGCCGGTGGCGAGAACTTCCGAGAGAAGACCATCAATCGAACCCGTCATCGCCTCTTTCGGAAATTCAAATACATAACTGATGAAGAGGGCTTGCCCTGGTGTGTTGGTTGTGGACGCTGTACTGCTTTTTGTCCTGCTGGAATCTCAATGCCAGATATTGTCAATGAGCTGATTCAAGAAGACGAGAAGGCCCAATATCACCGGCCTGTCCGGGTATAGAGAAGGAGGCTGAATATGAAACGCCTACAAGATGTTGAACATCACGAAACTGAAGATCTCTATTACCCCACGATGTGTAAGGTGACTGGAGCCAAACAGATTACCGAAATGGAAAAATGGTATGAGCTTGAAATGCCTGAAGGTCAGAGTCTAGGGCATGGTCCAGGTCAGTTTGTGGAAGTATCTGCATTCGGGATTGGTGAAGCACCCATCTCCATTTCCAGCTCTCCATCCAAGAATGGTAAGTTCGAACTCTGTATTCGCCAGGTTGGAACCCTGACCAATGTTTTAAAGAACTATGAAACCGGTGATTCAATGGGAATTCGTGGTCCTTTTGGTAAGGGCTTCCCCATGGAAAAACTTTTTGGAAAAGATATCCTGGTGGTAGCAGGTGGAATTGGTCTGGTACCCCTTCGATCCCTCATTAATTATGTTCTGGATAATCGCCAGGATTTCGGCCGCCTCATCATTCTTTATGGTGCAAAAACTCCCTCTGAGCTCCTTTTCACAGATGAGCTAGAAGCGTGGAAAAAAAGAGATGATGTTGAATTACATGTGACTGTGGATCAACCAGATGAGACCTGGAAAGGTAATACCGGTGTTATTACCACCCTCATTCCCTCTCTGGACCTCAATCTGAATACCACCATCGCCGCTATCACCGGCCCGCCTGTTATGTACAAGTTTGTGGTCATGTCTCTCAAGTCAAAACAGCTTCCTGATGATCAGATATATCTGTCTCTTGAACGTCGCATGAAATGTGGTGTGGGTAAATGCGGACATTGCCAGATCAATGGTGTCTACTGTTGTCAGGATGGTCCCGTGTTCAACTATGTTGATATCAAACCATTGGAGGAGGCTCTCTAATGAAACCACAAGTTGCATTTTTCGATTTTACCAGTTGTGAAGGCTGTCAGCTCAATAAACTCAATTTTGAAAATGATCTACTCGATATATTAAAACATGTAGATATAGTTGAATTTCGCGAGGCTATGGATGACAAGGCGGATCACTATGATATCGCCTTTATTGAAGGATCTATTACTTCACCATCCTGTGTGGAACGCATTCATGATATTCGTCGTCGCTGTGATGTCTTAGTGGCGCTTGGCTCCTGTGCTGTGAATGGCGGTGTCAATGCCATGAAGAACCTTCATCCCATAGATGAAGTTCGCGAAACGGTTTACGGGGATGACAAGTATTTGTTTGCCACCCTGCCAGCCATGGCAGTTTCATCCGTAGTAAAAGTAGACTACGAAGTCCGCGGTTGTCCCATGACCCAGCAAGATTTTCTCAAGCTGCTGATCGCACTGGTTCTGGGAAAACAACCCCCCAAATATGGTTCTCCAGTATGCGTGGAGTGCAAGCTCAAGGAAAACGAGTGTCTTTACAATCGTGGCATGGTTTGCCTCGGTCCTATCACCAGGGGTGGTTGTGATGCAGTTTGCCCAAGCTTTGGACAATTCTGCACTGGATGTCGGGGGCTCCTGGACAATCCCAATATTGATGGGATGCTGGAGGTGATGACCAGTCATGGTATCAGTCTGGATGAAGCCAAAAAACGTATGCTGCTATATAATTCAAACGAGGTTCAATTATGAGTCGTGATCTTGACATCAAAGTCCATCACCTGACCCGTGTGGAAGGTCATGGAAATATCGTAGTAAACATGAAAGATGGGGTCCTTGAAAAAGCTCACCTCAGTATCGTAGAACCTCCCCGGTTTTTTGAAGCTATGATGAAGGGACGCAGTTTTCATGAAGCTGCCATCATCACTTCAAGAATTTGTGGCATTTGTTCTCTCGGTCATCAATTGACATCACTGGTGGCAACTGAAGATGCTCTGGGTCTGGAAATTTCTGAACAGACTGTACTCCTCAGAAAACTATTGATCCATGGGGCCACACTGCAATCAAATATTCTTCATGCCTATTTTCTGGCAGCTCCAGATTTCCTCAATGTTGGCAGTGTGTTTCCTCTTATAGCCACTCATAAAGATGTGGTACTGAGAGCTCTGCGCATGAAACGTCTGGCCAATGATATTGGTGATATTGTTTCTGGAAGAGCCGTCCATCCCATCACACCGGTTCCAGGCGGTTTTTCAAGAATTCCAGAAAAAGCAGAGCTTTTGGAAATCAAACGACGCCTGCTCGAAGAAGCCCTCCCAGACGGTCTGGAAACCATAGAGACCATGAAGGCTCTGGCCGGCGCCATTCCTCAGTTTGAAAGAGAAACAGAATATATCTCCTTAAAGCACCCAGATGAATATGCATTATATGAAGGAGATATTTTCTCCTCTGACACCGGTGCCTTATCCGTGCACAATTATCTGGATGTCACCAATGAATTCATCGTGAATCATAGCACCTCAAAACATGCGAAGTACAACAGAAGTTCATATTTCGTTGGTGCGTTGGCACGTTGGAATAACAATCATGCCCAACTCGGGGAAGAAGCTCATGCTGCTGCTGAAGCCATGGGTCTCAAACCCAATTGCTATAATCCCTATATGAATACCATTGCCCAGGTTGTTGAAGCAGTACATTGCATCCTGGATAGTGTCCGTATTATTGACAGATTGATGGAACTGGGTCTCAAAAATGAGAAACCCAACCAGACACCCACTCGCTATGGTCGGGGTATTGGTTCCAATGAGGTTCCCAGGGGTATTCTTTTCCATGATTATACTTATGATAATAAAGGAAATATCATCAAGGCCAACTGTATCATTCCTACGGGTCAGAATTTGGCCAATATAGATGATGATATGATGAAACTGGTACCTGAGATTATCAACAAGACCAAGGAAGAAATTACGTTGAACCTTGAGATGTTGGTCAGGGCTTATGATCCCTGTATTTCTTGCTCAGTTCATATGCTGGAAGTGGATTTCATCGAATAGTCCTCATGGCAACCTTAACAGTCATAGGTGTGGGTAGTCGCTTACGTGGAGATGATGCCATCGGTCCTTTACTAATCGATGCACTCTCCCGGCAAACACATCCCCAGATAGAATTGGTGGATGCCGGCAGTGACGCCCTGGGGATCCTAGAGTATCTCGAGGGGCGAGAACATGTGATTGTTGTAGATGCCTGTCAGATGGGTCGTGAAGCAGGATCCATCGTGGAGTTTGACTCTGCTCAAATTGACTTTGTTATAAAAAATGATCCCATTTCATTGCATGGTCTGGGGTTGGCAGAGTCAATAAAAATGGCAGAATCCCTGCATATGATACCTGAAGACTTGAAAATCATTGGTATTGAACCAGAATCAATTCAATTTAGTGGCTCACTTTCCGTACCCGTTCAAAGGGCTTTGAAAATGGCCGTTGATATCGTTGAAGATAAACTAAATCGAGTAAGCCAACTCGCTGAGGCTTAGTTCAATTTGTTTGGCGTTCGCGCCCAGGAGGAAAACAAAAATGACAAAAAAAGTATTGATAATAGATGATGACTTCGATCTCGTTGAAGCCATGCGTATCACCTTGGAAGCAGCCGGTTATGATGTGATAGATGCCCAGGATGGCGAAAAGGGCCTGGAGATGATTAAATCAGAATCTCCAGATCTGATTATCCTGGACGTGATGATGTCTTCCATGGATGAAGGCTTTCACGTCGCCTACAAAATCAGGGAAGATGCTGACATCAAGGATACACCCATCGTCATGTTAACAGCTGTGGGTAACCAGACTGGTTTTCAGTTTGATCCCGGTAAGGATGCTGATTTTTTACCAGTTGATGCCTTTTTAGAAAAACCAGTAAATCCAAAAAAACTGGTGGACGTCGTACATCAAAACATTAAGGTCTAAGCAGGAGAGACTTCAACTGATTCGATCTTAAAAACGGTAGCAATTTGATGCTATTTCCTGAAACACCCACATTCTCAATTGCCTCCATGCTTCGGCGTGATAAATGGCTTATACGGCTGCGCTGGGTTGCAATTCTTGGACTCTTCTCTGGAGTAATTCTCCTAAAGTTCATTGAACTTGGACCCCCATCCAGCCTGAATGCCATGGCCATTGTTGCTTTCATCCTGGTTGGCTTAAATCTCATGTATCTGACGTATGCCTCTGCCAAAAAGCAGTTCGGGATGTCCAATCTGGTCATTTTGCTCAATTTACAAATGGTCATGGATTTGTTTCTGCTCACCGTGCTGATTTATCTCACGGGTAGTGCAGAAAGTCCGCTCTCCTTCTTCTACGTTTTTCACATTATTCTGGCCAGTATCATATTCCCTGGCGGTTTCTCCTATCTGTATTCTCTGCTGGTTGTTATCCTGTATTCGGGACTGTTGGTAATAGAACAGTCGAGTTTTGTGGAGCATCTTTGCTTTTTTAACGAATTTCATTTAATGAATGATTCCCGAGTTGTTATAGGGATTTGGTTCGTTTTTGTGGTGACCATGATGGTTTCAGCTTATCTCGCCCAGAATGTGACAGAGAGGCATCGTCGTGTGAGAGACAAACTTGAAGCTGCGAATCTAAAACTTCAGGAAATCAACGAAACCAAGACCACGTTTTTCCGGTATGCCAGCCACGAAATGAAAGCCCCCATTGCCACCATCCAATCCACGCTCATGGTCATTGAGGATATCTTAGGCACCAAGGCCGACCCGCGTGTGATCAATATGCTGAATCGAGCCATTGGACGGACCTCAGAAACCATTGGCATGCTCAAAGATCTGGCAGATCTAACCTATGGAAACTTCCAGGAACAACAACACTTCGAAAGTCTGAGTCTCCGAGAATTGCTGGTTGGTTTAGTATCTGATGCGAAACCCAATTCAGATCGAAAAAGCCAAACTCTGACCTTCACTTCTGCCGATGCATCCTTCGACTATTTCGGGGATGTTAATGCCCTTGGGAAAATATTTAACAACCTCATCTCCAATGCCATTCGATATACCCAGGAATCAGGTAGCATTCAGGTGAGTTTAGAAAAAGTTGACTTGAATTATGTGGTAAAAGTATCTGATGATGGCCAGGGTATTCCTGCAACCGAGCAGGTCAATATTTTCAAAGAATTTTACAGGACCTCTACAGCCCGGAAACTGATTTCAGAGGGTACAGGACTAGGTCTGGCAATCGTGATGCGTATGGTTGAACTCCATGGCGGCGATATTCAGGTTGACAGCCAGGAGGGTCGGGGAAGTACATTTACAGTTCAACTGCCCTTTGAGGAGGAATTGTGAGGAAGGAATCAATCGGTGGAATCATCGTTGATGAGCAGTTAACCTTTGTAAGAATATTCAATCTTCCAGATGAACCTGACTGGGGTGGTTCTGCCCTTGAAGAATTCTGCTTTTATGGCCAAACTGTGAATTTTATCAGTGAAAACATGGACAGTTCTGGTAAGGCTAATTTATCCGTCACGCTCCACCATGATGAATCTGAATCCTTTCAAAAAGCTGTGGATGCAATCGCGGAATTACATGAAGATATAAGTGTTCAAGTAATTGAACACGTTTGCCTGTTAACAGTTTATGGCCCTCACTTTAAAGAGCGTTGTGGTCTGGCGGCTACATTTTTCAGAGCGTTAGGCATTCGCGGCATCAACATCCTTTCCATATCCACTTCAATCAGTTCTATTTCCGCCATCATTGAAGAAAAACATCTCAATGATGCCACCAGCGCGCTACGTGATGTGTTTGATGTCCCCTGATCCAACCACCTGAGCCATCACTATTCAATTGAGTGCCTTACCGATAAATAATTATCCATATGTGATAGATTTTGGGTTATTTTTATTTTTTCGAAATGACAACTGGAGTACAGAATTTGGATTTTCATAAAGAACTTACTGAACAATTAAAAACGGCCATGAAAGCTAAAGATAGCACTTCGTTAAAAACGATCCGTGATCTGAAGTCCAGAATTCAAAGCCGTGAAATTGAAAAGGGTGAGCCACTCTCAGAGGCAGAATTTGTCAAGCTGGTTCAAACTGCTGCCAAGCAACGCAAGGAAGCCATCGTTTTGTATGAGAAGGGTGATCGGCCAGAATTGGTAGCTGTCGAAAAAGCTGAATTGCAGGTTTTGGAGAAATATCTACCTCAAATGATGGGTGACCCGGAAATGGAAACACTGGTTAAACAAGTTCTGGCAGAGACTGGTGCTGAAAACATGAGCGATATGGGCAAGGTTATGGGTCCACTCATGAAAGCAGCAGCAGGTAAGGCAGATGGAAAACGACTTCAAGAAATTGTAAAAGGGATGCTCAGCTAATGGCCACAGGATTTGATTTAATCGGATTGCTTCTCATTGTCATCATGGCAGTGAGTGGGCTGAAAAAGGGACTCATTGATGGTGTCCTGAAAATCGTTGGTATGTATGCAGCAGTTTATGCCTCCATGCACTACAATCAGTATGGAACTGCCTTCCTGGAACCCCTGATCAGTATTCCAGAAGCCTATAAGACACCAGCCGGTTTTGTGATTGTATTTTTAGTTGTGATGTACTCCATAACTTTTGTGTCATTTTTACTAAAAAAAATTGTTAAGACGCTGCGTCTGGGAGCTGTAGATAGAATCGGTGGAATCACCTTTGGGGCGCTTAAGGCTGGATTGATGTTATCAGCTGTTGTATGGGCCTTCGCCATGGTTCCTGCGGATTTGAAAGGCGACTGGCAGAAAGAATCAAAATTGTATCCCTTTGTAGAGATATTTGCCGGACAGGCTGTTTATATCCTATCCCTGGAAGATGAGCTGGCAATGATGCAAACCATGATGGATCCAGATGCTAACAAGGCTGCACTTCTTCAGGCTGCTATCGGTGGTGAAACAGGTGGTTTGCAGGGTCTCCTTGGCGATGGCGATGGCGGGGATCAGAATGAAATTCTGGGAAAAGCCCTGGAGTCAATGGGTGGATCTCAAAAAGGACTCTTGGAGCAGATGTTGAAATCCGCAGGGGTGGATGATGTATCAAACCTGGATATCATGGAAGAGGTGGAAAAAGTCAAGCATGCTGGTACCAATAGGCAAGCAGATATGGATAAAATGCTCGCAGAGATAGAAGCCATGGCCCAGGGTCGCGCGGTGATGGAAGCAGAGGAGGATAGTAGCGAAGTGATCGAAGAAGAGGCGGAGGGTAGCGAAGAGATGGAAGTAGGGTCGCAATAAGTAGAGCCATGGATTCCTCTGGCTCAACCAATTCTAGTGATATACACCTCGGTTTTGATGATGTCCGGCAGTGGCTGGCCGATGAAGCCGCAGGTGCAAGCGTCACTCTCCAGTTTCAACAACTCCAACCCAAAAAAAATTCAGATGAAATCAGAAACCAGTATGATCGTGTGGCGGGTATTGAAGCCCTCATGGATCATAATAGTAGTTTCTACCTTCGCCAGTATGATGACCTCTACGAAATTCTCAGACTTCTGGCCCTGGAAGGCAGTACACTCTATCCTGAAGACTTGAAAATCGTTCACAACGTCCTGGAGCAATCACGCGTACTTAAAAATATTTTTCAAAATAGTCCCGTTGATGAAGCAGCTATCTGGGATGAGGATTATGAAAAGATTACACCCCTTCTGGATATTGAAAAAGATATCCTCAGAATTGTTGGACCAGATGGTGAGGTACTGGACAAGGCGTCATCTACATTGTCTTCGCTCCGGCGCAAACTCAGAAAATCTGGTGGTGCTGTCCGCACACGCATGGCAGATCTGGTTAAGAAATATGGTGACTCAGGTTATTTAAACGATACTCAAGCAGGTATCAAGGCGGGACGCCTGGTTCTGCCTGTCACCAGTTCCTACAAACACAAGGTTCAAGGTGTTATTCAGGACATGTCAAATACGGGGACAACCACCTTTATTGAACCTTTCGAAATTATTGAACTAAATAATCAGATTAAAACCATTGAAATTGAAGAGCAGCAGGAAGTCCAACGCATTCTGAGAGAGCTCACCAGTCGGCTTCATGTCCACCACCACACCATCCAGGTGAATTATAAAATGCTGGAACTTCTGGACTATCACACTGCTCTGGTCAAGTTTGGAAAAACCTTTGCCTGCAGCATCCCCATTCTATCCGAGGATGGTACTTTTCTACTCAAAACTGCCCGGAACCCCAGATTGGCCCTCCAGAGAAAGGTGGTTCCCCTGGATCTCGCCATGGATAGTCAGACCAATACCCTGATTATCACCGGACCCAATGCAGGTGGCAAGACGGTTGCGCTCAAAACCATTGGTCTCCTCGCCCTTATGGCCAATGCTGGTGTCCCAGTACCTGCTGCAGAAGGCAGTGTAATTCCTTTTGTAGATAAAATTTTCACAGACATTGGTGATCAACAATCCCTGGTGGATGATCTTTCAACCTTTTCAGCCCACCTGTCCACCATCATCAGCATTCTGGATCAGACCACTTCTCAAAGTTTGGTTCTTCTAGACGAATTGGGAACAGGTACAGATCCTGCTGAGGGAGCTGCTCTGGCCCGATCAATTCTTGAGTCCCTGGGAGGTGCTGGTGTAAAGACTGTGGCCACCACTCATCTAGGTGACTTGAAAGTTTTCGCCCACGAGGCTGAGAATGTTATGAATGGCGCCATGGAATTCGATCAAAAAGGCCTCAAGCCTACTTATAAATTTTTAGCTGGCATTCCTGGAAGCAGTTATGGTTTTGAAATATCCAAACGTCTTGGTCTCTCTGAGGACATCCTGAATTCAGCCCGTTCGTATATCGGTTGGGCACGCAACAGTATGGAAAAACTGCTAAGATCTCTGGAAGCTGAGCGAGCCACCCTATCAGATTTAAAATCTGATAATACTGATCTGCAACGCGATCTCAAAATGAAGCAAAAGCGTATGGATACTGCCTTGGAATCTGTCCAGAAAGCCGAGCGTAAAGCTGATAGAGAGGCTGCCAGACAGGCGGGTCAGATTATTACCGATGCACGACAGACGGTTGAGCAGGTTATCAAGCAGATCAAGGAATCCCAGGCTGGCAAAGAGAATATCAAAGAAGTTCGTGGAACTCTGGATCAGATTGAAGCGGAGCTGGAAAAGGTCATTGAGGAAACTGAAGAACCCCTCAAACTGGAAAAGTTAAGCAGTGAGGATGTTACCAAAGGCCTTGAGGTAACCGTATTCAGTTTGGACCAAATTGGTGTTGTCCTTGAAGCACCCACCCGAGGTAAGACCCTGGTGGAAGTTGACGGGAAACGGATGCGCGTCCCCATCGATTGGTTGGGGAAGGCACCCGGGAAAAAAGCAGCAGAGTCGCAATCCACCACAGTGGTGAATGTCTCTGATCGAAAAGGCAGCACCTATAGCCTTGATTTAAGAGGATTTCGCGCCGAAGCAGCTATCGAAGAACTAGGCCGATTTATTGATCAGGCTGTCCTCAGTAATTTGTCCCTTATGCAAATCATCCACGGCAAGGGTACAGGGGTTATAAAACAGATCGTCCATGAAGTGCTTGACAAACATCCCGCTGTGAAGAAAAAACGTCTGGGTGGTCTGGATGAAGGTGGTGCAGGTATCACCTTTGTTGAGTTAAAGTAAGATCAATTAAATTGATCTTACTCCAGGCTGGGATTCGAAACGAAGTAAGCCGAATGTAGTGAAGGCAATCCCAGCTTGGTATTATTCAATCCCAGCTTGGTATTATTCAATCCCAGCCTAGACTGCAGGATTTAACTTCATTTATGTCCCTCTCCACCCCAGTTCTTCGAACTGACCCTCCTGAAGGAGGGAGAAAAAACGTATGAAAATTCCACATCACTTACTTAAAAGAAGTAGAGCTTTACGAAAAAAGCAAACTGCAGCTGAAATTCGTTTGTGGTCCCTATTACGAGGCAAAAAACTTGGCGGATACAAAATTCGGCGACAACATGTTATTCTAAATTACATCGTTGACTTCTTTTGTTACTCTGAAAAATTGATTATTGAGTTGGATGGCCCCATCCACAACACTCAAAAAGCCAGAGAGTATGATCAGCGTCGCGAAGATCTTTTAAAAGCCAATGGATACCGAATTCTCCGGTTCAAAAACACTGACGTGTTTCAAAAAGAAGAAAAAGTCCTCTCAACTATTTTATCTGCATTGGATGAAAACCATCTTTGAGAATGCTTTTTCTCCCCAAGGGGGAGATGTCAGAACTGAGTTCTGACAGAGGGGGAACCTAACTTCCCTTAGCATTCATTTATCGTCGTCTTATCTTCATCGCAGAAATCATGGCACTCATTGCAGAACATATTATTGAACAGGTACGGGAAGCCAATGATGTGGTGGATGTGGTATCTGATTATGTCCAGCTCAAACGGTCAGGTCGAAACTTTTTTGGTCGCTGTCCCTTCCACAATGAAAAGACCCCCTCGTTCAGCGTCAGTCCTGATAAACAAATCTATCATTGTTTCGGATGTGGAGCCGGTGGCAATGTCATCAACTTCATCATGGAACACGAACGTCTCGATTTTTTATCATCAGTAAAATTGTTGGCTGATCGAGCTAATATTCACATTGAGACTGATTCAGGGGAACCCCGCAAGAAAGATGATCGGGCTTCCATTTATAACATGCATGAAATTGCTGCCAGGGTTTTTGAACGACAATTAAATGAATCAAGTGCTAAATCTGCCAAAGACTATTTGCTCAAACGAGGCCTATCCGAAGAAACCCTGAAAACCTTCCGGGTCGGATTTGCTCCAGACAGTTGGGACACGGTGACTCTGGAGGTAATGAAGCTGGGATTATCCCAGGATGTGCTGACCCGCAGCGGTCTATTGATGCCCAAGAACGGGGGTGGATACTACGACCGTTTCCGCAATCGGATCATGTTTCCCATCATGGATATCAATGGCAAAGTCCAGGCGTTTGGTGGCAGAATATTTGGCGAGGCTGATGGTGCCAAATACATGAACAGTCCAGAAACACCCATTTATCATAAGGGTCGGACTCTCTTTGGATTAAATCAGAGTCGCGATGAAATCAGAAGCTCCCGCACAGCCATCCTGGTTGAGGGCTATATGGATCTCATTCGTCTGTATCAGGAAGGCTTTCAGAATGTTGTGGCTGGAACTGGTACTGCTTTTACCCCAGAGCAGGCTGGTCTGATAAAGCGTTTCGCAGATAAAGTATTGGTCTGTTATGATGGTGATGCTGCTGGTCAGAAGGCAGCACAAAAAGCCGGTCTCACACTTCTGGACAAAGGACTCGACGTTCGCATTATCCAGATACCCAAAGGGGAAGATCCAGATAGCTTTTTTGATGAGAAGGACACTAAAGCATTTCAAAAACTCATTGGCTCAGCGCTGGATTTCATGACTTTTGTACTCAGAGCCAATCAAGATCAAATGGATTCTCCTGTGAAGCGAACTGCCTTTCTGGAAGGGATGGTCTCTGAACTGGCTGTCATGCAGAATGAAATTCTCCGGGGTATGTTGGCAGGTCAATTGGCAGATGAGATGCATGTTCCTGAAGAAGCGGTTATGGGATTGCTTAAACGTCAATCAAAAAGGGTCCGTCGCAGTGACTATACACCTGATGCCCGTCCCGCACCTCAACAAGCCCAATCGAATATGTTACGCAGGCCAGAATCAGGCGCTGAGAAAGCAGAATTTGAGCTGTTGCGCTTGCATCTGAGCCAGGATGAAAGTCTGCTGAACTGGTTGACGTCCACAATAGGTGATGAAGATATCAAAGCCTTTCATTATGTGGAAATATTCCAGATGCTCCACGGTCGTCTGCGTAAAGAGTTACCCATCAATCACAGCAGGTTGCTGGATGAAATTGAATCGGCTGAGATTCGGCGATTTATTGCCCGTTTGATCAATGAGGCCCGACCAGATTTAGAGAGTATCAGCCATGCACATCAGTGTATTAAGACGGTTCGGTGGTGGGCCATTCAACGGGAAATGGATGAGTTAAAACAGCTCATGCGTGATGCAGATGCCCGGGGTGAAGATTCTCAGGAGTACTTCAGGAGAAAAGTCGAACTCCAACTTGAGCAGCGAGATATCAAACCCAATCCCACACCGATGTAGTCGGATGGTAGCAGCTTTTCCACTCGCTATTCTCATTATTCAGCTCCACTATTTATGTGATTTATATCCACGCCCCAACAGTTGAAACGGGTAGGGGTGGAAAAATCGATGATCCAGGCCTGTCAGATTTATAGTACTATGAGGCCTTAACAATAGTATATTCAATTACATAACTCTTGTAAAATAGTTGAAAAAATATACTTCGCAGGCTTGACACGCTTTTGGTTTTAGCGTAAAATACCATCGGAAAAATGACAGCGAGGAGTCCCTTATTCGACAGAACAAGGGACTCTTTGTATTTTGGGAGGTTGTGTGAATTCTCCAATTACAATCTCTTTGCAAGTGGTGAACCCCCCGACTATTTTATCGAGCTTTTTGGGAAGATCGTCCGTGATGAATATGCCTTTCCCAGCGGATTAAAAATTTACAATTCATAATTTTTAATTCTTAATTAAAAAAAGGGCCCATAGCTCAATTGGTTAGAGCGCCGGACTCATAATCCGTCGGTTCGGGGTTCAAGTCCCTGTGGGCCCACAGAAAAAC